>Ga0056128_1000470_pt1 | contig 36303 bp, 14 predicted proteins | sample WorMetLIZISLAND2_FD_71113 | JGI IMG/M metagenome (GOLD analysis project Ga0056128, IMG submission 71113) | Marine gutless worms symbiont microbial communities from Max Planck institute for Marine Microbiology, Germany - Olavius geniculatus... ...
GCTAAAAATTGTGAATTGGGAGAAGAGGAGAATGGTTCGCCTTGCCTTCTTTTCTGTTTCCCCTACCCTTCCCTTTGTCTCCTCTTTTTAACTCCCTTTTCCCCTTCTTCCCCCTCTCCTCCCTTTCCCTTTTCCCCTCTCCTACCTCACCATAGAAGTAGGACCCCTAAAATCCAGCTAGAGTCTGGGGGAGTGCTGTGAGATCCCTCAGTGGGGGTCTGGTGTGGAGCGGAGCCCCAGCCAAAATCGAACTTGGTGCATTATAGCTTTGAAATGTGGGATCCATTGGCAACAATTTTAATTTTAATTATTTTCCTGAGAATCAACTGACCAAGTTGGCAAATTTGCTGCAGTTTAAACGTTGGCTGATGTCTTGCACAGCATGCCATGCCACCGCCCTCATTCAAGGGGAATCGCTTCACAAAGTGGCATGAAATTTTGCCGCATAAAACTAGAGACTCTACGATATCATGTGGTGAAAACATGTTACGAGTCTCTATCTCAGATCCAGGGGCTTGAATCTGTACCATGACGTGTCAGACAGACAGAATTGTGATAACTAGTATGCAGTCTTAGCTATACATGCTGAACTGACATGGTTTAGTTTTTGATAAAGTGACCAACTGGGCAAGCAGTAATGCATTACAATAGGCACTGTCTAACGACGTCAGTGGCCTGCATAACTACTGTATGCAGCAACAAATGACCAATGGGTTCGCCCTGCTTGACCATTGGTCAGTTCGTCAAAAACTAAATTGTGTCACTTCAGTTCAGTTACGTCGCTCTGTATGAGCCTTAACAAGCATAGATGTCAGCCTTGTGCCAACACAACAAAACCGTAATCTACTTTTTAAACTCTGAACTCCGAAGAACAAAGTCCACTACGATGTCTGCTAAGTGGACTCTCGCAGCGGCTGCAGCAAAATAGTTAAATGGTATCCAAACAGGTCAGTATTCAACTTATTGACCTGAGAAGGATAAACGGCTGAGCTGATATTGGCGCTGTTATATACCGAGATGGTTTACCTGTCTGCAGACAGTCACCCATCCAAGTAGTAAACGCCTGACCGGTAACTGAACCCAGGACCTCTCAATGGCAAGTACAACATCCTAACTGTTACAATACCAAGCTACGACAATGGTTGCACCACAGATAGTGTCGTAATGTAAAATATTTATTACTACTTCTGTCAGTGGCTTCTGTCCTCTCCAAATCTGGAATCGAAATCAGGCGCAAGTTCCCATCCACTTTCTAGTTCAAGTCGCCCCTACTCCTTTCAAGCTCCTTCCTCTCCCTGCCTCCCCCTTCATCCGCCCCTTTTACCTTCCCCCTTTTCTCCATACTCCCCTTCACTATGCTTTAATCCCCCTTTTCCTCCTCATGCAAATTGCCCGGTAAAAAATGGCAGGTGGAAGTTTTATTCAGGGTGCAGATTGCCCAGTGAAAAACAGAGAAACGTTTTGATCTGCACCCATAACAAAACTTCTCTCCTATTTTTTACTGGTGAAAGCTCCACCCATGAGGTATAGGGATAGATGCCCCTGACTGCTGAGAAAATTAGAACGGACTTGCGAGCATAGTGTCGGCGGAGACTGGTGACCAGAACACAGAATTCTCCGAACGTCAGATGATCAACGGGAGTTCTGCCCGACAGCTCACATGCACAGTGCACCATCTCATAGACTATACAAACACATACATTCACACAATATATTCATCAGTGCACCCCCACTTCTTGTCTTCTTGGGACACAGGCTGGTGACATGGCATAGCGGTAACGCATTTCATAAGATTGACGAAGTTACTCTATGCCGGGCTGAGTTAGTACTTGAACGGGCGACTGCGTGCGGGCAGGTAAACCATCTCAGTATGTAACCAGCCACCTAGGTCAACTCAGCCTTCCATTCTGTCTGGGATAAGTAAGGATAAGTAAATCGAATACCAGCCTATCATGTTGGGGTTAAGGTGGGGTGCGTTCACCTGTGTTGGGTTGTGATTGCATATGGCAGGTGACACTCCGTAGCTCTGAAACGAGCTTCCCATAAAAAGCTATACCACCACCTTCAACCTTTAACCTTTAACTACATTTTCTCTGACTACATTTTCCTTTCCCTGACATTTCCCTGACCACTATGGAAGTCCCTGTCTTTTGTACTCGTCTCCAGTCCTAAATTTCTACACCATGTCTCAAAAAACCGTCAAAACTGTTTTTGTCATAACTTTGTCAAATTTCTACCAACTTTAATAATTTTTGGCAAGCAAATGGTGAAGACAATTGGTCTACGTAAGGTGCATTCATTTTCCACCTCATCTAATTTTTGTCAATGCATTACCATGTGAAACACTGATGCACCAAACTGTTGCATAACATTGAGTTGTTTTCTCCAGTAAACATTCTAACGACTAAAAAATTAAGCATGCAGTAAACTGAAATGCAAAATATTTACCAGAATTATAAGTTTGTATAACAACTCGATTGCAAATTATCAGAGATCATGCCCAAAGGGTGTCCGGTGTACATGGACGAGGCTTAGATGCAATGCCACTGGGTGATAGTGGAATCAATAATCAACTGATTAAATGACATTTACTCATCAACAGACGTGTTTCAAACGCATCAGCCAGCTATTTTATTGGCTGAGCCTGATATTTTCACCATAAAATATTTTACATTACAAAATTATTAAATCTCGTGGCGCCCTATGTTGAACTGATGATGCAAAGATCAGCAATCTCATACAAATAATCACCGCATAATGTAACACTCTGGAGCATCAGTGTTTCACACAGTAGTGGTTGCGTAGCATAGTGGTTAGAACGTCGGTACTGGCCGGTAGACTTTCCTTATCCTGCGCTTGACTGATGGATGGCTGCTTGACCACTTTGTGGGTACGGCGTCCGCTATCAGTCAACCAACAAGGCCAACTCAGCCTACCATCCCTCCGGGGTCGGTTAAATGAGTAGTAACCCATTATATGGTTTACGGAAGGTGGTAACCTTAGTACAGCTGACTGGAGCTGCCTAGCCGGCCACTGTGCTAGCCTGTGTCTGCAGGCTGCACGCAGTGGCCGTGCGGCTGGCGGCATTGGTTTGTGACAAAAAGTGCATTAGAGGCGTGTACGAGAGATGCACTATACAAATTGACACCTTTACCTTTTACCTTTAGTAGTGCATTGACATAAATTAGGTGAGGTAGTAAATGAGTTCTCCTTACATAATTCTGTTGTCCTGGCCATCTTTGCGCCAAAAATTATAAAAATTGGTGGAAATTCAACAAAGTTATGACAAAAATAATTTTGACTGATTTTTTTTAGACATGTTGTATTAGCATGGAATCAGCACATTTCCACAGCATAAAAATGCACTACAGCATGTATTTTGCCATTCTTTTCTGCAAGTCAACACTCAGTTTCCATGCTAACAGCCAGTTCTCTTGTTTATAACGACTGACGAAATTCTTTGCTGCCACCTACCTCGATACCTCGGACAAGTCAGCGCCAACACAGCGAGCGCTTCTGATTAAGACTTAACTTTGTGACACTGGCACTACATCAAAGTGATTTTAGATTTTTAGAAGTACATTATGATAGAGAAAGGCACCGACTCTGTGAGTGAGTAGGAAATAGTCCCATGGTGTTCAGCAGTGGCCTGATCTCCGACTGTAACAGTACACCATTGCTGCCTGCACGAGTCTCAAATGTTGACCACAATGCTCTGCAAAACCACACAAATGCAAACACCACATTTTACTTTACGCTCAACATCTAGCATACGTACTGTAAAATTAGCATACATACTGTAAAATTAGCATACATACTGTAAAATTAGCATACATACTGTAAAATTAGCATACAGACTGTAAAATTTCTAAGAAAAGCCGGGTCTCTAATGCATGCCAGAGTTCTAAGTTGGATGTTCTAATGAAAGCTCCCTATTAGCAGTTTACAGCAAACATTTTATACACAGTTAAACAATCAACATCCTATATTTCTTTCAATGGATCTCATCGAAACCAATGACATAAGTAGACTAGAATTTCTAAGTAGACCCTAATGTAATTACAGTAATTACATTCACTTAAATCTGACAATCCGTGGTCCACATCATGTCTTTGGTCTTTAGTTTGTAATTTTATTTTTTTCACTGTATGATTATTATTATTACTTTCCCTTTGACATACATTCGTGTCATGTTTTCATTTCTCATTGTGTTACTTTTGTGATCAATAAACATGTGATATCTAATCAGATCAAGCAATCTCCTCTAGTGCTTTGTGCAGCAGGTTAATCGCTTTCACCTGTTTGGCAAAGTATTTTTTTTCTAGATTTATTTCCAACAATCTCGCTCTTCTGCCTGTTTCTTATCTCATTCTTCCTCTACTCAGCTTACCAATCACTCTCCCTTCTAACAGTTCTCACAATAACGTAACGAAGGCTGATAACAGAATTATTCACTTATTTATCACTTATTACAACTGATAAACGGATGTAGTAGATAGTAGAGTTCATCAAAAACGCATAGGCCCTACCGTGTCGTTTCGCCATATATTAATGGCGAAAGCGATCTGCCCGACATTTAAGTCTGTTTATCAACAACCGCTATAAATCACATCGACATATTTGACTTAATTAACGAAGAAAAACATTAAACTCGTTCACTGACAGACTTCCGTACACGCCCATTTAACAAATGTAAACAATGGTCACCTAATTGCCGTATCGGACGCAAGCGCTGACGGGTTTTGAATATTTTGACATCTGGGAAAGCCAAAACCAGATTGCTAAATGTTTACTTTTTGCGCAAAATCAACAATTAAGTGTTTTCAAGTTTAATTTAAAGTTAACTTACGATCACGATTTGGCTAGATTTGTAGTCATTGTTTTATCTGCCTGCGTCCATTACATCCGCATTACGATGTTACTCGACTGTGGCTGAAGTAGGCGGGGTCATAAGCTGTTTATGTATGTTTACGTTTGGCGAGTAAATTGTCGATAATATTCTTGAATTTGTGAAAATGTGTGTCACTTTGTCAGCAGACGAAATGAGCGACTTGCCAGAAAGGCTTCTGTTTGTTGTTTTAGATTAGTCGCGCGTTTTCTGTTACTCTAGTAACGACAATTGTTTGATTTGTTTCTTCATTCTTTACGTTGGCCCGACAATCGTTACATTTATGGAGAATAACGCTGCCAGGTAGATGCAAGTTTTCCAGTAATTTAGAAGTCGATTAATCGACGTGAATAGCAGATAAATACAATCAAGCAATAAATAAAGTAAAAACTTGTCGTTGACAGCATTAAAAAGTTTCTTTTCGCATTTAGCCTATTGTTAATTTTTCTCAACTTATCGGTACTCATTGTTTTTCGTTTGGTATTTTGTTTTGTTATTGCTATTATGTTTGATGATATTTGTGAAATAGCAGTAGTTCATTCAACTGTTTTTACTCATCACTGATTAAAGCAAATCTGTATTTTCAGTCAATGTGTCTTGTTTCTATTTTCTGCAGCGATGATGGTTCGATGGCACTATTTGCTGTAAACTACCAACAACTACGGAAAACATTTTGGTTAGGATTACAGTTAAGGTTATGGTTAGGGTCTTGGTACCATTATGCTATTGTAGTTTTTTGGTAGTTTTCAGTATTTAGTGACACCCCGCTGGTTGATATGTCAATCGAATGCATGCCATTGTCATATTGATGAAGTTTTTATTAGTAATTCAGTTACTTTAATCATCATTTATTTTCAGCAAGTGATTACGACTGATGATTTTTTGCAGGGCTGCGACCAGGAATCCACGCGGTGGCACAGTGCGCAAGTGGCAACTGTTTCCAGGGAAGAACAACTTCTGCTGCGACGGACGCATCGTGATGGGTGCAAGTCCGTGGATGTTCTACTTCACCTGTGTGCTTATCATAGTTGCCAGTGGGCTGTTCTTTGGTGTTGAGTAAGTGTTGTAGTAGTAGCAGTCAGGGCTTGCCATTTGAGGCGATTGATCGGTCGATCGCATAGATGATCGATTTTTCTATCGCCTACTCGCCGGCCACAGTCAGTGATTTTTGGTCGATTGACATGAATTTGTGGTCAGTTTTCACTCTGTCATTGTTGAGTATTTGAAAAGCAAACTTTAGCAGGCATGGATGATATGAAAACACTGTAAAACGATACTCGTTTTTCTACAAGTTTTTAGCCATTACGTTTTAAAATTTTATTTGTAGCATTGCCGTTTTGTTATGCTAAATCTTTTGGAAAACAAAAGGAAGAAAGTTGGACGGAAAGCGGAGGAAAAAGAACGGAAAATGAAAAGAAAGGAAGAAGAGGGATGAGCCCTTGATCTTAGCGTCTACGCTGTACAGTGATACTATAATGTCCCCATCATGATCTATTGCCTACCCCGTGCAGCGCAGTCAATTTTTCAATCGCCTCGCATTTTCAAGAGGCAAGTTCTAGTAGCAGTAGCACTAGAGATGATGGTTGCTAGTTCATGGATATTTCACTTCTTCCGTGTACTCATCATGTAGTTACTAGTGCACTGTTCTTCGGCATCGAGTAAGGTCTCACCTGATGTGATAAACTGTTGATGGATAAGCTTCCACTTTTAATGCTCCTATTGTCTGCAAGGTGAAAGGAAAAGTCTGGTACTGCTTGCTTTATACTGTTTATGTAAGTCACACTTGTGACCAGAAGCGCTTTACAATCTCCAGGCATGTGCCAGCGGCTGATCGGCAAGAGCCAGTTATACCTCAGTGTCAATGCACTATACGCCAATCCATTGCCTGCGTAAGTGAACAATTGGACTCGCAGTTTGCAGCTGGCAGGCATACCACTGCCCCAATCAGCAACACTAGGCCTTCACCCCATAGCCCGTAAGCTACTACGCATTTCCCATCGCATTTGGAATTAAAAGCAGTAGTGGTATTTATTTCATTTTGAAATCGGCAAATAAATCATCAACTTGTTGACAGAAGGAAAGGCAGTAATTTCGCAGCTGGTCTGCCACCAAGCAACAAGTTTCAATTCTGCTTGAACAGTCAGCGGAACTGTCCCGTTTTCCAAAAGTATTTCATTTTGTAATTGTTGTAGTTGTAGTTGTTGTTGTCTGTGTGTTTCAGCTGTCCGTATCTGAGTGTGGAGTTGTCGCCAGTAATCCCAGTGTTTGGTGCGCTGTTGTTTATATTTGTGATGGCGACGCTGCTAAGAACTGCTTGGTCCGACCCGGGTATTATACCACGCGCCACGGCACAGGAGGCTGCTGACACAGAACAACAAATAGGTCTGTTTTAGCAGTATTGAAGGTTTAGCCTTCTGCAAAGTACTGGAAAGTCTTGGATTTTTTTCTTGAAAATTCCAAGACCTGGAAAGTCCTGGAAAATTTTATGTGAAAATTGTGCTTTTTCATATTCTCAAGTGGAAATTTTTTCTGGTCGCTTTGCTCTCAGATTATTTGTAGTCCCGTACTTTTAAATTTGTGCTGCCAGTACGCTATGTTTTTTAAATTTTGAAATTTCGACGGAATTTCGCTGAATTTTGCAGCAGTTGAGAAATGACTGCTGATTTATACAATCGTCAGCTTGATAACGTAATTAAGCGGATGAACTGAATCACGGAAAAAATCAACCTGAACTGCCTAAAACTGTGGATCCTATAGATAGCCATCACAATATGGCACAGTCGTAATTAAACACAGTGTAACTTAATAGATTGCATTTTTGAAATGAAAAAAGATCGCTAATTTTCATTCTGTGTTGCTACCAAAACTGAGCACAATATCAGCCTTTAACAACTGAAGTTTCTTAACAGGATAGAACTCAGTTTACCAGGGTTGATGCGATTTAAATCAAGTGATTTAAATCATTGATTTAAATTAATTTGAATCATGATTTAAATCTACAATAAAAATCACGGTTTAAATTACTGAATATAAAACTACAAATTTTTGTGTAAATGTGATGGCTGTTTTCAGTTTGCAATCTATTATTGGTATTTAGTGCACTGTAGTGCTTGCTAACTCAATTTATTTTGCTGACTACATTAATATTTGGTTATATCTGAGCTGGTAAGTTAGTTTAACCTGAGACATTTTACCAAAGTTAACATCACCGATTACTTGGCCTTGACTTTTGTTAATTGCTTATGTTGATTTGGTAGTTACTTTCAGCAATCAGCATGCTTACAGGTATTAGAAATGGTATGGCCTTCATTATTGTCTACTATTTGTCTTAAAAGTCTGACAAATTGCAGCCCAATAAATATTCACAAACATTCGAATGCATCACCAGGTTGAAATTGTAAATAGTACTCTGCTAGGCTGCTATAAAAATAACACATGCAACTTTTTTTAAAAAAAAGAAACTCTAATCAAGGCCAATTACAGTCATCTGCAAACTAACAGATAGAAGTAACACATTGTCTATCACAGGTAGCATAAAATGGTGTAAAAATCTGATAAAAATAAAAATTTAAAAAATTGATTTAAATAAAAAAATTTGATTTAAATAAAAAAATCGATGCTTTCGATTTGTATTTAAAAAATCGTGATATTTATCAACCCTGCAGTTTATCACAAACATAAGGTCGTGGTGAGCCATCAGATTTGGATAATTCTGCGCCGCAGTAAGCTGCAGAATTTTTTGAACTGGCCAGTTGAATTTGGCAAAATTTTCCACGAAAAACTGTGGGCCCTAGTGACTGATGATGATGCAGCTGCCAATGATTGTTGTAGTATTTTCTGTGTGTATTTGCTGTAGAGTCGACGAATGTTGGGGGCAATGAGTTATATCCCCCGCCACGTGTGAGAGAAGTGCGCATAAATGGAGTGGTGATTAAACTAAAGTTCTGCCCCACTTGTCGGTTCTTCCGACCGCCTCGAGCAGTGCACTGCAGCATGTGTGACAACTGCGTCGGTAAGTATTTTTACAGATTAGGCCTAAAAGCGCACACAGAGCGACGTAACTGAACTGAACTTAACTGACCAGTAGGCAGGCAGGGCACCAACACTGTTAGACGGTGCCTACTGTAATGCATTACTGCTTGCCCATTGGGTCAGTTCGTCAAAAACTAAACCATGTCAGTTCAGTTCGGTTCAGTTAGGTAACTCTGTTCACTCCTTTATCATGGGGCACTTACTGTTTCGTTGTAAAGTTTTTATTCTTACCTTTCTTGTTCTAACAAATGGGTTTAGTGACAGCGTTAGGAATTTCATCTTTGGCCGCTGCGGCGGACCGAAACGTTATGTTATTCACACTTCTGCAGGTGTGCTGTAGTGTAACGTTTGTTGGAGTAGTGGCCAGCAACTTGTATGTAGGCTAAGGCTGCGTTTACATAGACACGATTTTTATGAGTCAGCACTGTCTGGCTACCCGTCGTGTATTTCAATGGCAGTTCACATACATAAGAGCACGGGTTACCTGTAAATTTCACTCGTATGAGTGGTTTTTGCGCAGGTCGTGTTTTTATCCAACCTGTGCAAAGTTAACTACTCGTAAACAGCAATAATATAAAGTACAAAAGCTGTGGCACATATTTGACATCAAAACCGACGTCATTGTAAAACTGTTCATCGTTAGAGGTGTGCGATTTGTAAAAATAGTAACTTTGTAGTGAAACAGTGTTGTTTTATTTACGAAGCTTTTCCTCGATTCGATGTCATTCGATATGGCTGACAGGCGTTGAGTTATGTTTCTGTACAAGTGATCGTCAACACTCCACTCGTATGAGTGAAGCTTCTTTGAGCCCCGCCATTGAAGTACATGACATATACCTGGACAGCATCGGACTTGTGCTCGTGACTATGTGAATGCAGCATAACAGAATGTGTTTTTTGAAATACTGTAAAACTTTAAGACAATCCTTTGCCTCCATCTCCATCCCGTCTTCTGTTAGAATCAGTGATCTAAACTTCCGGCTTTTTTTGAAACCTGTTTAGATGTGATTCTGTGTCTTGGTTAATTCCATTTTTGTAACGAAATTTTCACCTCAGCTGTCAACATGGAATCTTACGTATTTTAGAACGGATGCTCGATCATGCATTCCTTTCCCGGTTGGGTCGCTATGCAGTGGTTACTGCTTGGATGGGTGACTATCTGTGAACAGGTGAACCATCTTGGTATATAACTAACACCAAGGTCAACTCAGCCTTTCATCCCTCTGGGGTAGGTAAATTTAGTACCGACCTGTCTGGCTGGGGTTAAGGTGAAGTGTGTTCACCTGCATTGGGTGGCAGGTAACACTGAATGATCCCATATGGCAGGTGACGTTTTGTAGCTCTGTAATGGGTTTTTATATTTAGAGCTATACACCATCTTTGCCTTTACTTTTTTACTGTTTATGCGTATTTAACAGATCACTTTGACCACCACTGTCCATGGGTTGGTAACTGCGTCGGGCGTCGCAATTATCGCTATTTCTACATATTTCTGGTTGCAATTTCCGTCGATTGCATCTACGTCTGTGGCTGCTGTGTTGCTACCATTGTCATGCGTGAGTTGATCTTAGCTTCTGCCATTAGTCTTACATATGTGCAATTACCGGGTGGCGCAAAAAAACGTCCTGAACATTTGCATGCATTATTCAGCCAAATGAGCCAAATGGTCCAAATGAATCAGCGCAAAAGCATTTATGTAATGAGCAAACATCAACGAATATGTTTAGAAATTTTCGCCTAAAACACTTTGATATTAGCCGCGATACAAACAAAATAGCGTTACATGCCATAAAGCAGTTTTTGCAAGTGGTTCATCATTTGCATTACTGCTCGTACGCAGGCTGTGCCAAAACGTCACAGTAGGTCGAATCATCAGTAACTGATCAGCAGAAAAAGTGCTGAATAGGTCCTCCATTCTCTTTTGTCACTGCTGCTAGACGTGTTTTTCATTGCTATACAGCTTTTTTGATGGCTGTCTGATGGCGACATCATGCCATTTGCCTGAGATAACATTCTGAAGATCTTTGAGTTTGCAAATGGTTCACACCGTTTTTTGTAGACAAGTTGTTGCAAGGTATCCCAAACTGAATAATGTAGTAGATTGAAATCTGTTGAATGCGGTTTCCATTTGTGTGATCTGACGAAATTGGGCGTGTTGTGTTGAAAAAAAATTTTGAGTCGCTTTGATGCGGTGTGATGGAGCACTATCTTTACATAATTAATTTTTTAACTCGTCTTACTTCATTAAGCGACACTCAGTGATGTCATATTGAGGTCAGCGAAATTTATAAGCAAGTAAGAGTACATATTGGTGTACAAATGTGCAAAAGGCATTTATCTCCGTGAAGTATATGCGCCGTTATAGTTACGCAAAGTTTGGGACGTTTTTTTAGCGCCACCCGGTATAAAGGCAATCTTAGGTTTAGGTTGTTTCCGTGTTTTATGTTTCATATTTGGGTTTTCTGTAAAGGCTAAACTTGCCGTTCCATTACTATGTGTTTGTGTGCATTCCGCCTGGAAAGGCCGTTCCCAAAATGACCTATACTGTGTCGGGCGGAATGTTAAACCCTACTCACTCACCCCTCCCCCCACTCACTTAGCTTCTCTGTTTGAATATTGATATAAAAGTTTTGTTTAGAGTTCCCACACTTTTTGGAAATTCCTGGGATGTCCTGGATTTTTCCTGTGATTTTTCAGTCCTCGGAAAGTCATGGAAAATAAGTTTAATTGGTCTTGAAAGTTCCAGAAAATAAATATTGTGAGAAAGTTACCTATAGTTGAGAAATTTACTGCAGTTTTTTGCAAATAAACAACATTTTATTTGCACTACTTGGCGTAGCATATGCCTTACACAGAACTTTGTACATTACAAAATATTACAGTCTGTAAGTAAGTAACTGCTGTTTGACTTTGTATCCAAATGTTCGCATGCTTCGGAAAAGTGTTGGCAGTTCGGAAAAGTCATGGAATTTTTTTGTCGGCAGAAGATGGGAACCCTACTTGAGCGATCCTTTCCACATTATATAGATCTATTTTGGATGATTACTTAAGACATTTTTTTAGAGTATTAATGCATGCAGTGCATTACGGGCTTTCTCGCATTGATGCAGTACATAAATGTACGTTTTACCTACTTACTTACTTACTTGTGTACTTATTTATTTATTTACTTTCAGAACACATGGTTGAAGTTCAGCAAATCATACTTTGTTTGTTGTCTCAGTGTCTCTGGGTACCTTTTTGTCTGTCACTCGGTCTACCTGTATCTGTTGGCTTGCGATGCTGCTAGCTATGAGCAGCCCTTGTTATCGCACATCATGTCTGTTTGCATGTGGGTCTCTGTCTCTCCATCCATTGGAGAGTTATCGCTAGCAGTCCCCCTCCTCCCCCCGAGCCATTCCATTTTTTGGCTTGTCTGGCTGTTTATCTGCCTGTCTGTGTCTCTGTCTGTTTTATATAATCAGGATTTTTCATTTCAGATTTGTGCGTTTTACATCGTTTCATTTAAAACATTTTTAGTTTTGCAGTTTACATGTTTATGTGCCAGACTAGACTGGTAGTTTTCCAGTGCAAATCATTCGTCATGTCATATCATATGTCTTAAGCCGCATACATAGCGACATAACTGAACTGAACTGACCTGGTTTAGTTTTTGACGAACTGACCAATGGACGAGCAGTAATGCATTACAGTAGGCACCATCTAACAGCGTCTGTGGTCTACGTGACTTCACTCATGATTACTTCAACCAATGACAAATAGGCTCGTCCTGGTTGCCCATTGGTCAGTTCGTCAAAAACTAAACCATGTCAGTTCAGTTCAGTTCATTGTGCCTGTACTGTGTCGTGTGTGTTCTGATGACATTTATTTAGCCTGTGAATGTGTTTTTCAGGTTCTCTTGATTCCAACTTCATGACTGCACTAAAACAGTCTCCGACAAGATATCCTTTCCGTTTTCATTTGAAATGTGCCCCATGCTAACAAACTGCTTTCCAGTTATTGTTATATTAATAATATAAAGCAATTTATACGGCGCACAATGTCATCAAGGTGAACCTGAGGCGCTGGCAGTCGTTAGATGGGTAGTGATGGGTTTTGAACTGAGTACGTAGGTTGTTTTGAGATGGCGTTTGAAGGTTGGACGAAAAGTGCATTGCCTATTATTCCTTGACTTAGTTATCTCTTGACCTAGTTATTATTCCTTGACCCAGTTCTTCACTGTGCTAGTGGCTGTGGTAGCGTTCTTCTCGCTGTGGTCAGTGATTGGTCTCGCTGGGTTTCACACGTTTCTTGCCGTTTGTAACCTCACCACCAATGAAGATGTGAGTATGCTCTCATGCCAGTCAGTAGTAATATTAATACAGGGTGGGCCAACAAAAAATGTGGCACTCTACTTATGTCCATACCTTAGCCAGTTATTGACCGATTTTCAAAATTCTTTCACTGACACAATCTGCAGACAATTTGCAATCTGTGATTATTTTTTCACCACACCATAAATGTATGTCTACACTACCTTGTAAAGTATAAATGAAATATGAATGTATAACAATAATCGCGAACAAACATTTTGGTAAAATTGGAAAAAAAACACTTCAGATCAACATAGCAGTTGACGCTAAACATGGTCTAGTGTCATACAGATCATTCACTGTAGTGTTGGTCTAAAGTGGTTTTTTCTTTTACTTAGATGTTTATTGTTAGTTTTTACTTAAAAAGTAAAGTGGCACATTTTCTATGGCCCATGGTATAGTAGTAATAATAGACTAAGGACAATGTTTATGGTGCCAGTGTGTAGCCAGAAATGCGAATTGGTAGGGGGGGGTCAGCTGAGCTCACCTTTTTTTCATTTTCTCCCTTTCTCCCCTTGTTTTTCCTTCTGTTTCTTCCCTTCCCTCCCTTCTACTTTCCACGCCTCGTTCTACTTTCCCCTTTTCTCACCTTAAAAGTAGGATTCTTAAATTCCAGTTATAAGGTCTGGAGAAGGGCTGTGAGCTCCCCCCGTGTGGTCTGGTGCAAAACTCTGTCAAAATCGAATTTGGTGCGTGGCAGCCTTAAAATCTCCGATATGCTGGCTACAATTTTAATTATTATCTGGTGTTTTGAATATCTACTTTCCAGTGTTGTTGAATTTTTAGCTGCTAGAAACACTGAAAAAGGTTGCACTTATGGGTTTGTGGTGGATAGTGTGACTTTTTGGGCTGATCGCTAAGCTGTAAGCTTTAAGGTCCGTCCTTTTGCTACGGTTGCCGTCCATCTGTAATGGATGTACTGTGGCTATTAAAGGGGAAAACTTTTTACACGAGTGATTAACTATCGGTCTTGAACTCGAGCGTGCAAAATTTCAGCCATCTATTCCAAGGGGAACTTTTCCAAATTGGGGGTTGGATGAATGGGGTAGGAAAAATGTGCGTTTTTCAACGGAAAACTAGCCATGTCTCGGAAACAGTGTGAGATACGGCCTAGGTTACTATTAGTGACTAATAGGATGTGGCATGCGCCCTTGCAGATAAAATGAAAGTCATCGACCTTGGATGACCTTCAAGGTCAGTGACAACCAGTACGGTCTCCCCCACTCTAGTGACAGCTGAGCTTTTTGCACACGTTCCAGCAAGACAATGCACTTGTGCACAGAGCTTGCAAGATGGTTGAGTTTCTGGCTTGTGAGACGCGTGACTTTGCATCTCCCAAGTGCTAGCTGCTAAGTGCTGACCCCTGGTGAACAGCTGCATTTGGTTTAAATATTTTTTTTTTGAATCTTTCAGCTTCATCTCTCATAGATTTTGTTAAAATTTATTGCCATTTAACTGAGTTACGAAAGACAGAACGAGGTTTTTGGCTGACCAATCGGTTGAGCTTTGGATATGATGCGTCGTCTGTCTGTAATGCATGTATTGCAGCTAAACGAAGGTCGGTGATGGTATCGTTGGATAGGGTGATGGCGACTTCCTATAGGCTGTCAGTAGTAACCACGTCTCTATCTGCAGCAGTTTCGTTGCAATTTTAAATGCAATGGTTCTGCCTACAGCCATCACCCGCATGTGCCAAATTACCACATTGTATCCCAGCATTGATGATGATGATGATGATGTTGATGAGTCGATAAAGTTAGTGTTCTATGGCAAAAACAGTCCCGAGTGTGCTAAGTTCGATATAGCAGTGTCACACTACAGCGTGTATGGGACTGCTTTCTTTCCGTGACTGGAAGTCGAATGATGACCTTTGGATGTAGGTGCTACACTGTCTCATTCATTCCCCACCCCAATCCGTTGCAGGAAGTCTCAGAGGTGTCGTGGATCAGTTACAAACAGACGCCTGTGATGAACTCCCAGGAATCGCATCCTGGGGGGGGTTGCGGCGCTTTGCAGGGTTGGTGAAGTCAGGAGACGCTTGCGGCAGGTGCTTGTTGCCAGTGGTCGCCAGTCGTTTGGTCGACGTCAGGCCCTGATGCTTCTATCCCGAGAAGGTGGCCGCACATGAAGGTGGTACTGTTGGCCTACCCTAGCGACAGCTGGGCTTCTTGTTTCATTAAACATTGTGTATTAGTACTGTTACTAGTACTCCTTGTACGGCTGTACAACTAATTTTTACTGTCAATGCCATTGTTGTTGTTATCAGATAAAGAATGTATATTCAAGGTCGTCACATCAGAAGAATCCATTTAGTCGCAGTTCACTTTGTCTTAACTTCTGCCACGTCATATGTGGACCCTCCTACCCAAGGTGTGTGTGTGTATGTTACTTATTTATTTCATTTTTGTTTGAAATGAAAAAACCCTTACAGTTTCAGTTATTTTTGTCTGAACTGTATGCATATATTTAGATGTTGTCAACTCAGCCTTCCATCCTTCTGGGGTAAATAAATCGAGTATCGGCCTGTCTGGCTAGGGTTAAAGGTCCATGGACACCAAAATAACATATATATTTTATTTATTTTCCTAAAACAGCATAACTTTCTGATACTTTTGACAGTAATATCGGCGACAAGCGTTTTGTCAACACGGAGAAACTTTCATTTGAAATCGATGACCTAGGAAAATGCCGTAGAAAACGAACCGCCATGTTGACTGGCTGATGATGTCACATTGAACATGTCGTCAGTGTAAAATACGCATAGAAACATAAGCATTATAAAATAATATTTTCTACCTATATATTGCTGCAGTTGTGACGCAACACAGTATTTTTTGTTATTAAAATGTTAAAAATGTTAAAATTAATTTTTAAACGCTGACTGTGTTCAACCCATGATGGCATTTTCGGCCACTTGCCAATATCAGATTCTTCAGCATAACGTAACACAGTGCCATTTTGTGTTATATTTAAATATAAATTTCATACATTTATAAAGCATAAATCAGCATACTATATATGCTGGGTGAAATGTCTAATTGAGGTGTACATAAATTTTACAAGTGAGATTGATCATGATCATGGACCTTTAAGGCAGGACACGTTCACCTGTGTTGGATGGCAGGTGATCCCATACGGCAGGTGACGCTCCGTAGCACTGAGATGGGTCTCTCACGAAGAGCTGTAGATGCACAGTTTAACTTTAACATGCCTGTAGGCCTGCAGTACAGCTGTCAGTGGTTGATCCAGAATTTTGGAATGGAGGGGGTGGGTGGAAACCGAGGATGTGAGATTTGGTGAGCGGTTTTCCTTCTCCAATGGGGACAGAGTTGGAGGAGGGGGGCTGTGCCAACTTCCCATATGTGAAAGTAAAAAAGAAGTTTGTGCAATACTGTTATAAAAACGCATCCAATTAATTGGAGTGGGAGGGGGAGTTTGTGCGGCCAAAACCCAAACTGAAAACTGTGGTTTTTGCAACCAACAACCGAACCAAACTCTTACCGTGCACCCTTAGAGGTGTGGCGTGGGTGTGATAATGGGTAAAGGGGCATAGTCTGGTGTTTGATTGACAGTCAGTGGGGCGTGGTGTGTAGTGTGATTGACAGGAGGGGCGTGGTCCCAAGAGACAATGCTGTTGTTGTGAACCAATCGACCAATCAACCGTCTAATGGTCGTCAGAACTCCGCGGCTGGCGTATTTGTATAGAACATTCTACAGACGACAACGATTGAAGAATATCATTTGATCTACACCACGTCCCAAAATTAAAGGCACTCCTTGTTTTTGCCGAGGCGCTACCTGGTGGCCATTTTGAGCTCAAACTGTAAATGCTCAGAATGATTGTCTACATCACTGTTTCAAATTTTGTAAAAATTTGTTGGGTATTAATCATTTTATACATGTATGCCTATCTGTAGGGGTGTTGCTGATTTTGGGACAAGGTGTACAAACATGTGAAACCTGCAGTTACCTCAGATAAACAATAGCATTACATGTATTGTGGCATTGTGGCCGGGGGGGGAAGGATAATCACCCATTCTTCTAAATTTTGGGTTGTCCAAAAATTTTCTTCTTGTTGGAACATTTTTATCCAAAATCTGGGACCAAACACACACACTTTAGGAAAAAATTAAAATTTTAAGCAACTGTGATTTTTTCGCAGTTGTATGTCGGAATTCTCTCTGAAGTTTGGAGTGTTTGTCAGAAAGTTGCAACTTTTTGCCCCCCTGTCCCCCCTACTACGGATGTTAATTCATTGCGGTTTTTCTGTCCGTTCCATCTGTCTGTCACACTTGTGTCCGTGCCAAAGCCGCCAGACAGAATAAAATGCTATTTGGCATGTATGCTTGTGTGGACCCATGTAGCATGATATTCGGTGACTTTTATCCCTTCACCTGGTGGGCGCAGCTTGCTCCCAGTGAAAAATAGGGCGAGAGTTTTGTTAAGGGAGTAGATCAAAACTTTTTCCCTATTTTTTACTTCACAATCTACGAAAGTTTCGACCGTCTATTTTTCACTGGGCAGTTTACATTATTAACAAAACTTATCTCCTACTTTTCACTTTTTCCTATTCTCTTCCCCCTAGAAAGATTAACAAGCTCGAGGGGTGGGGTTGGAAAACGACTTTAAAAATGGAGGGGCAAACTTGAGCCCAAAAATGGGGGAGAAGTTGCACCCGATTTAGACTTCAGATGTCGGGTGGTGGTTTAGAAGCCACTGATGATATTACTGGTAGACAAGTCTTCAGCATATTAGATGACCTCCCCCCTACAAGAATGGAAGATTTTTTGGTTAGTCCCCCACTCAGAATTTGTATTTCAAAACAGAATGTGACATGCCGCTTAGTGCCAGTGAGTTGGCCACGGTTTAATGGAACGTGAAAACTTTTCAATTCAGAAGACTACTAAGTAGACGAGAAGCCCAGCTGTCACAAGGGTGGGACTGATCGTACTGGTTGTCACTAACCTTGAAGGTCATCCAAGGTCGATGATTTTCATGTCATCTGAAAAGGTGTGTGCCACTTTCTGTTAGTGATTAATAGTAACCTTGGCGCCATCTCTCACTGTTTCCAAGGTATGGCCAGTTTTTCATTGAAAAATGCACATTTAGTGCATTGTGACTTCAAGGTCATCCAAGGTCAGTGATTACACTGTAATCTGAAATGGCATACGCCACTTCCTATTAGTGATCAATAGCAACCTAGGACCTATCTTGCACCCTTTAGCCACAGTACATTTGACAGACAGATGGACAACAATTATGACAAAGGGTCGACCTTTAAGCTTGCAGCTTAACGGTCAGCTCCAAAATGCCACAAATGAAAAGTAAAGCAGCTGGTATGTTTTTGGAAATTTTTTCATCGCGTTGCCCCGTTTGAAGTAGATGGTTGTCTGTTGTTGCAGCTAATTCTTTATCAACTACAAGGTGGTTGACACCAGTATTTACCACATCTGGGATTTTCCACTAGATCTGGGTTTTTTTGAGTTGTCTGGATTTCCATAAGTAGGCCTACTTGTAGGCAAAATGTGAACCACGCCATTTTTATTTATATTGGTGAGATATTCAGCGAGTGAGCTATTTCTGTTTTTTTTGTTGAAAATGTGGGTTTTCTTGAAAAAATTCATGGTAACACTGGTTGAAACCTATAAAATAGAATTTCTGTGTACTGTATACTGCAGTGTATATTTGTTTCAGCTATGCATCAGCTAGGCCTATGCTTTTTCTGCTGTTGCCTTGCCTGGCTTTACTTATTTATTCTTCTACACTGTGGACCATAAAATGTGCCACTTTACTTTTGTCCATATCTTGGTCAATTATTATTGATCAATTTTCAAAATTCTTTCACTGACTCACTCTGCAGGCAATTTTCAATAATGTGGTTATTATATCCCACCACATGGTAAATGTGTTTCTACACTACCTTGTGAAATATAAATGTAAGCAAAAATTAACAATAATAACAAAAATTAGGTAAATGAAAAAAATGCTTCAGACCAACATTGGGCGACTTCACTTTTTGACTTAGACTTTCGCTGAGCCTAAACTTTGGTCTAAGTACCTAGTTAAGTCAAAAAGTGAAGTGATTTCGCTGAGCGAAAACATGGTGACTATACAGTCCTATATGTACGGATAGTTTAGTAAATTAAAGCAGTCTGGTACCAAAAATAAATGCCGTAATGGCTACACAATGACGTAAGACGTTGCATAATTATGTCATTTGTGTGTGTGGCACAATTAAATAAGCAAGTCCAAGCATAAATGGTTGATTTATTTCCTGTTAGGTTTACCGATTTTCCACCATTTTTGATCGTTTAGTTGAACTTTGGTCTAGGTACAGACTTTAGCATTCAGCTTTCGCTTTGGCTCAGCGAAAAGGCTCAGCGAAAGTCTAAGTCAGAAAGTGAAGTCGCTCATTGTGATGAATGATTCGTATGACACTAGGCTGTGTTAGAGCTTACGCACACAGTCTTGTGTCATACAGACCATTTACTGCAGTGTTGGTCTGAAGTGTTTTTTTAATTTTACCAAAATGTTTGTTATTATCATTATGCATGCATATTTCATTGATATTTCACAAGGAAGTGTAGAGATGCACTTACAGTGTGGTGGGATATGTAATAATCACATTGTTGCAAATTGTCTGCAGAGTGTGCCAGTGAAAGAATTTTGAAAATCGGTCAATAATTGACGAAGATATGAACAAAAGTAAAGTGGCACGTTTTTTGGCCCACCCTGTATATGTATAATGTTGTATATGTACAGTGTACAGTAGGTCAGTGTCATTCGAGGGAGCGGTTCTTTTTAGACAGGTCTGAAAAATGGTTAAAAACCTTTGGTTTTTTGAAGGATTTTTAAAAAATATAGTCCTAAGAAATTTAAATTTTAGATTTACAAAGGGTTTTGGCTGACCTTAACTGTATCAGTGCAGTGGTTACTATTAACAGCTATAGACATTTACAAATGTCTTATTTAATGTTTTCATTGTCGACGGGGTCCCCTTCCCAGCAAACAGGGGTACTGAACTGGCCCCTTATTCACATTTGCTGGCCTTCACACACTGGTGTACGGTCAGCCTTCCTTTGTGACAGCTGGGCTTTTTGTTTATTGGTTGTGTGTATTTAGTATGGATCATATGTAATTTCATATTCTAGTTGTGGTTTTTGAGTATTGCTGTAATATAATACATAAGTGAGAAACGTGCGATAGGTATAATGGTCTATATGATGTTTTTTGTGAGTTGTAACTTTGTGTCCATTTTTTACACATTAAAAGCTAAAAAATTTTTTTAAATCTTTAAAATTAGCTTGGAGTTTAAACCGCCTCTAAGGATGTAATATACCAGTGACGCCATGAAAAGAGGGGGTTGGGCTGTTGAAAGATTGTCGGAATATCTTTTTGTCTGAATATTTTTGTCCAAAAAATACAAAATCTGATGCTGTAACCCCCCATTTGGGGAAATTTAAGGCAAAATTGAAATTTTGTGTGCCTGTCGGAAATTTGTAATGTTTGTCAGAAAGCTGCAACATTCTCCCCTGCCTGCTTTTTTAACCCCCAGTGCTGCTGGTCTATACAGTAGACCTTCTAGTGAGCAGACATTTTGCATCATAAAAGTAAGGTGAAAGTTTTCTTTCTGCCCGTAGATACAGAAAGGAATCAGTTTAAATGTGCTTTCTGTGGTTATACGATAGACCTATCATTCCAGCATTAAGTTGAGTTTGTTTTTTTTTGTTATAGTTGCGATCATACTGATGTTATAGACGTTTTTGTTCTTGTATTGTTAATTTGTTTCTTTTATAAGAGCGAAATATTATTAATTTGAATGTGCGTTTTTTTGTTGCATCTGATGTAATAATATACAAGCAAATATTATGCATCAGTCTAATGTGTGCGGGTGTCTGCCTATGGGAAATGCAATCAGGCCTGTCGAGAGCCCCAAGGAAACATTCTTTCAACTGGATCTCATCTCCGTGATCAGTGGATATAGCATCTTGTGCACGACCAGGAGATAGGTCCATTATATATTTGGGATAAAAGTTAGTACATTTGTAAAGTTGTATGGGCCTATTGACAAATAATTTGAGCAAAGCTTACGTGAAGTGCGACAGCATCGGTGCCGCCATCTGGGGAATTAGTGTACAACGTGCAATAAAAAACAATGTATTTTGAAATAATATAGGCTACCGAAATTTGTGGCCTCAAATGCTAAAAAAATGTCATACTGGGTATGCAGGTTGATCTTCAGCCATTTTGTCGCAATTCCCTTTTGAATTGTGCGTCGCATTACAAAATTGTCCAAAATGACTAAAACCCTTTATTTTGAAAGTTCAAGGTCATCAATGTTGATATCACTTAAAAGCACGTCAGCAGTTCTTGTTATTCAGTAAGAGATAAGTCTATGGGTGCGTCTGGATGTTTAGCGGCTAGGCATGCGCTACGGTAGCTGGGCGTGCGCTAGGCTAGCGTAATTATATAGTGCGTCCAGACACTGTATGCGCTAGGCTAACATGCATTGTAAAAGTCGTGGGCTTCATATTTTTAGATACTTAGCTTGGCCCAGTTTTTACCCCCCCCTCCCTAAATTTTTGGTCAGTGGCGTCGCCGGTTGGATGCGTCGTCCAGCAGCTAGGGGGAGACAATTTGATGTGAAAACTGTGACGTGATTTTTTAGACAATAACTGAGACAACATTAAACACGTTGTTTCTGTTGTTAATTTTTTCAAATACGGTGCAACAAAAGCCGTCTTGTTTTTAATTGTTATCCTTAAAACACTGACATTTCACAACGTAGTGTAGTGACACACTTTGGTTGTGGTGGGATCTATAGTAATAGCTTTATTGCAAATTGTCTCCTGATTTTGACAGTGAAAGAATTTTGAAAATTGGTTTATATTTGGTGAAGTTACAATACGTACAAAAATGGTGCCATTTTTGCCCCGCCCTGTATGTACAGTGTTCACCCAAGTTCATCACAGCTTCTGAACGTCTCAACAAAGACTATGGTCTCGAGTCGTTTGTAGTCGACGTGCCGCTGTCAAGTCAAGTCAAGTCGAGTCGGATGTGCTCAAGTCGACCGCCGTCGACTTGGGGTCATTTTAGCCTCAAGTCGGGTCAAGCTTCTGTACCTCAGCGAGTCGCAGGTCTAGGCGTAAGGGTTAGCCAGGGATATCTATATTCCCTGGGGTTAGCAGAGGTTTCTGTAAAATTTTAGGTTGATCAATTTTCGGGTCGGCGATGATTACGTTATGTTAATTTAATTCAATTCCTAATTAACATCCCACATCATTTTTAAACTTGCTGTGTTTTGAGATTTTTACTTCCGTTTCAGAAAGTTTTTCGAGGATATCGTCAATTAATCTTTTTCGGTAGCATCTGTCTCGGTAGAAATATAAAATAGATTGTGGTTGATACGAGCATTTTGTATTCACTGTCGTTTGTCAGTGAACGTCATGGATGATTGGAAACTAAAGACAACACCGGTGGTTAGACTACAAAGACCCAGCGAAACGTTTGTATAATAGCATATATATATATATTTTTTTTCTTTTTTACAAAGCTTGTTTCAGTCCGAAAAGATTATAACGTGATTGTTCTAGTGTAAAGTAAAAATTTTGGGCAGAGCCCAGCGTGAGGCCGCCTGGCGCCGTTTGCAGCTTTACCGGCTCGCTATTACGAAGGTCCGCTATTCCGGAAGTCCATTGTACAGATACGCTCCACAGTGCTAACGTTTGGGTTAAGGTTAGGGTTAGGGTTATCCTCAGGGTTAGGCTTAGGGTTAGTGGGAATAGTAGACTTTCGGAATAGCGGACCTACGGAATAGCGGACTCGAATCTTTGCAGCGAAGTCGTGTGGCCCGAACGCAATTGCATTATCTTACATGGGTCATTCTCCCAATTTTTTAGATTTTGGGTCCCTGAGCAGTTACAGCCACATTTTTACAGCCAGGCTGGCACGGAATGTGCTGAAATGTTTGCAATAAACAGCCGAACAAATTATGCTACCGCTAACAGACAAAAGTGTTCGTTTTTAATTATATGCAACGCTCCAAACATGTCAAATCTCATTACAGTCACGCGTCCCGATCCATATTTTTCATTTTTGAGATGCACATAAACTTCATTTTTGTCACCAATGACGCCGATGATGCAATTTATTAAAGCTACGATAATCCTTTTTCATACGCTTTACTGTTCGACTACTTTGGAGGTATGTTCTACGAGCAGCGTGTCAAAGAACGTTGTCCCTCAGGTAGCACCTCATTGCAGTCACGCCTGTATTTTGATTACAAATCTAAAATAAGTTCTCCATAAAGTAGGTCAAAATGGCTGAAATCATTTCCTCTTGAGCCAGAAATAGTTTTTAAGGTAGACGTTGTGGTAAATAATGTTGTATTTTTCACCATTTACGAAATATAACATTAAAAACTATGAAGTCAGTTTTTCAGGTCTCATTGCTGTCACCGCCTGTTACGTTTACAGTTTTAATCGCACAAACATAGCGCTCCATCTGCTGAATTTGGCTTACTGTCTGAATGCGAAAAAAACGTTTTGCGCTTCGAACTGCGCTCACTATCATTCGGCGTGGCCATGTTTAATGCAGTTTTCTCATTACAGTCACGTATCATTACAGTCTACGCTCATTCATGTCACGTAATTCTCATTAATTCTCATTACTGTCACAATCATTCAAACAATTAATGTACAATAATCGACATACAAATCAAGTAAACTAGTTGTTATTATGACAGCAGCATTACAGGTTAACAATTTGATGCACCATGTACTGTCAGTTTGCCTCACCTGATTACACTGCGGCTAATAGACTGCCAAATCAAGTAAATATATACTTTTTGACAATTCCAATTCGCTGCACACATGCGTGAACTGCAAACTGTGTAAGCAAAATGGCACGTGGTCACAAGTGTACTTTCTGTGACTTGATATTTATTATCAAATTATAAGAATTTGACAGTATAAGGATTTTTCTTCATTGCCCAAATAGATGTGACAGTAATGAGAAAATTTTCAAATGTTCTCTCTACATATTACTGTAAGCAATTTCTCATTCTTGTCACATAATTCTCATTACTGTCACGACCATTAAAGTAAAATATTGCACAACGATCAGCATGAAAATTGAGTAAACTAGTCCTTACAACAATAACAGAGTCATGGGCTAACAGCTTGGAATGCCTTGTACACAGCCAGTTATCCCCTACGTGATTGCTCAGTGAATTATGGACTAATAAAATAACTAAGTATTACTTTTTGTGAATTTCAATTCGCTATAAACATAGATTGCCTGTAAATTTACATCTTACTCAGTAAGCAAAATATCAAATGGTCATAATCTAGTCTTTGATCATTTTCATATTTAGTTTCTGATTGCAAAAGCATTCACTCTTTGCTGCCCAAACACGTGTGACAGTAATGAGAAAAATCTAAACTGTGCTATTTAAGTCTTGCTGCAAAAAATTTCTTGTAAGGAATCAAGCAGGGCAATTCATAAATTATTATTCTGCAGTAAATATAGATACAGAAAATATTTGGTTCTATACGTTTATCTATACTTCATTTTTCACATATTGCTACATCCAAAATCTAACAAATTGGTGGAATGACCCACATAGCAGGCACAATGTTGAACTTGGGTGGGTTGAAATGAGACAGCTAAACTTTGCTGTTAGTAGACCAATGATCACGGAATCTTTTGCATCAAACCTCAAAGTGGTTGCAGCGGATAATGCTATTTACCACTTGTCATTATCTTGATCCTTCCCGGAGATATTGGCGATGAACGTCCAAAGTTGTTCGAAAACTCGCACACTGTTGATTGTGGGTAAGTCAAAATGAGCAAATGCAGTGGATTAAAATTCATCAAACTTTTTTGTTTAACTTGAGAGGAAATGTTGTTGATAACAGCTAGAGTTTAGTGCGTGTTGATAGCTCTATCTGTTGCAGAAATATTCGGAGTCAAAGTTGAAAGTTATCTTACATTGCACCAAATTTTGGACGTTTTTTGCTTTCCCAAATTTTAATGTTGCAGTGCCCCCCAAAGAAGTTGTACATCACATTATTACCCCTACCTAGTGGCACATCATGTGTTAAAGTTTCATGGGTACCGGCCCGATATTACGAAGGTCTGCTATTCTGAAAGTTCATTGTGCAGATACGCACTGCATGCTAGAGTTAGATTCAGGGTTAGGCTTAGGTTTAGGAGGTTTAAGATTTAGGGTTAGGGTTAGGGCTGGGGTTAGGGTTAGTAGGAATAATGGACTTTTGAAATAGTGGACCTTCGGAATAGTGGAACCAAATCGTTTCATGAGGCTACATGCTTTAGCTCCAAAGATATAGAGGCTAATACGCTACATTTTGAGCCAATTTTTGACCCTTTCCCTTTGCCACAAATTGTTGGGAGAACCTCTGACCCTGATGTGCTATGCACTAGTAAGCCTCGGTCATTCTCTAGCGCATGTATAAATTTCAGAGTGCAGCACTCCCTACGAGCCCAAATATGGTTTTCCGAAAAAATCGATTTGGGTGGATCCAGAGTCACATACCAAACTTAGTAGTTAGTGGACCCAAGTTCACTGGACTTATTTCGCCAAACATGGGAGGAATTGCTGTTGATCCTTTAGTTTTCCATTTATGAATATCTTCATCCATTCTGGAGATATTCGCGGTCTAAGTCTGAAGTCGTCTAAAATCGCACTAAAGTTGTCCAAAAACATGTGCACTGTTGACTTTGCGTAGGTTGTAACGAGCAAATGCAACTTTGTGCTTGGTGGACCAAAGTTCATGAAGTGTCTTTTGTTTAATTCGGGAGGGATCGTGGTTGATAATGCTATTTAACACTTGTCAATCGCTCCATCCAATCCACAGATATTTGCACTCAATGTTGAAAGTTGTTCTTAATCGCAGCAAATTTTGGACATTTTTTGCCCTCCCTAATTTTATGGCGGCGCTGCCCTGCAAAAGTTGTATTCCCGTTATCATGCCTACCCAGCGGCACGTCTCGTGGTAAAGTTTCATGAGGCTACTTCCCTTAGCTCTAAAGTTATAGTGGCTCATATGCTACATTGTAAGCCAATTTTGACCCCCTTTATAAAAAATTTGTTGGGGAACTCCTGTTCTTAGTGGGGTGTGCACTATCAAGACAGTCATTCTGTAGCATGTGTAAAAATATTGGGGTGCAGCATCCTCTAGTGGCTGAAATATGGTTTCTTTAAAAGTTGATTTGGTGGGTACGATTGCACCTCTAGATCTTCGTAGTAGTTAGTGAGCCAAAGTTCACGAGACTTTTTTCGCCGAATGCAGCAGGAAACACTGTCGATCACTTAGTTTTTCGATTTTGGATATCTTTATCCATTCCAGAGAAATTCACGTTCAAAGTTGAAAATGGTCCGTAATCATGCCAAATTTAGCACGTTTTTAGCCCCCAAAATTTTTGGACGGCAGGCCTGCAAATTTTTTGACCAGAATTATGATACTGAACACAGCAAAATTTCATGGTGATTAGCTGAAGGACATCGGAGATCTCGCATTGAAAAAAAGAAATTTTATTAAAAACTGCTGTAAAACATAAGGCCTTCCGGTAACTACCTTTCCAGGTGGCCTAATAAAGTAGTGAATAAAGCTGAAAATGTGACGTCACGTTGCGTTGCATTGACTACTAATTCTGTATGTGCTCACAAGTGCATTGTGTTAAAGCCGTTGGAATGAAACAGATGCCAGTTTGCATGGACAACTATTTGTCCAAAGTATGGCTGCGAAAATTAACGATTAATTTGGTTATAACTTGAACAGGTTTTTGCTTTAGTTTGTGAAAGATACTGACTGCCAGACTAGTTGAGTTCTGCACTTCTGCATGCACTTTTTGTGGTTTTTCTATTTACTTTACTATAAAAATTGTTCGAAATCAATCTATTAATTAAACTTTATATTTCTCAGGATCAGTTGGCTAAAGATTTTATTTATCAGCACCAGCTAGTCTTAAGTCACTGTGATTTATGTTTTTGTAGAGAGATGAGTCAGCTTGCCGATGTAAACATTCAGTCAAGAGTTGGTATGTTTACATTAATACACATCTCTCGTTGCTCTATTGGCATGTTTTGCACTCAGTCGCATTAGTTGGTTGTAGTACAGTTTGAGTATACATGTTACAATGCCTGTTCGTCTGTTTAGTCTATGTTTCTGTATGCTGGACTCTTATATTAATGAATGCAAAGGACATTTTCAAAAAAGCTATGTCATTGTACACTGTAGAAGCACACAGTTAACGGTCTGACAAAACACTGCACCAACAGCACCGATCGCACCAGCAGCAAATTGCTGCAAATTAGACACTTGTGCAAATGTTCTGGTTAAGGTGAGGGTTAGCATTAATGCGGTAATTTGCTGCCAGTGTGGTCGGTGCTGCCGGAGCCATGTTTTGTTTCACCTCACAGTTAACTTGTTAACAGTTATATTAGCTGTTACTAAACTAACAGCAAATAAATGGAAATTAACACTATTTATAACTAGTTGTCTGTAATTATGTGCTGAAAGCAGCTACTGCTTTCAGCACATCTTAGCCATCGCAGTTCTGTCTGTCCGTCCATACGTCACAGAAGTGGATCAGTCAAAAATGGTGCAAGCTAGGATCACCAAATTTTCACCGTCGGGTGCATGGAAGACGCTAGTTTCAGGAACCGTATAGCTTTTCCATAAACTCGAAGGGGGTCACCCCGAACGAGGGTGCTAAATGAGAGGGGGTTGGCAAAATTTGTGGTTTTTGGCCAATAAGTGGCTGTATCTCAGTAACGGTGCGAGATGGGCATAGGTTACTATTAATCACTAATAGGAAGTCTACACTGGCTCTCAATTGGCGCCGAATTCAATGACCTTGAATGACCTTGAACGCCAAAATAGGGGGTTTTATGGATTTTTGGGGGATTTTGGGCTGCGACACAAGTCTATATGATTCACAAGGTGGCGCCACACTACTATCTTCATGCGATCCAGAGAGCAAATTTGGTATTTGTATATTAACTTAGCGTGAACCGGAATTGCTATAGGCTTTCACTCGTCTCGTGAGCATTAGCTCAGATTTCTTTTTTTTAACTTTGATGTGAAAATATTTCTTTTAGCCGCTTCTAACAGTGAGTAATATTTGCATTTAAATGCCAAATGGCACCGGTTTACATAACTGTTATAAAGCACTAGATGGCTTTATCAAATGCTAATTGTCAATATTCATTAATTTCCTGGTTGCTAATACATCTTAATACCTTAAAAATAAGGCACAAAGTACTCACTTTCCCTTTTATGGCTTCGGCAATTTTTGTAACTGTGACGTCAGGTACAGGAGGGTTGCTAACTAGCTTTATTGCTTTGAGGTCAAATGCAGCTTAATTTACGACCAAATAGCCCCCAAAAAGGCCAAATTTTTCAACAATAGTTAACCCACTAAAAACCGCAATATTCCAGCGCTCGTTAATTTTTCTAACTGCACATTTCTAATAGTCAACAAATAAACAATGACGTAGTTTTTGATGTCACCTATGCACCATTATTTGTACTAGAAGTTTGACATTATTCTGAGTGAAACCAACGGGTTTTGCTATGTTTTCATTGCGAATGTCAGTTTGGCAACAAAGCATCCTGTGAGTGACATCATCAGTAGTCAGTACTGTGGCAGGTTCGGGTGCATTTGGCTGGCACAACATATTTCTCTGAAAATTACTTCAAAGCGATGTCTTCGTTTCTCTGGATCAGGGTATTATTAATTAGTGTTACATTCTACACATATTTAGCCAATATCATTATTTGGTGCGACTTGGCCTTTCATACGAACTAATGTATTTGTGTTTTTATTCTATGAACATTGTACAGGTGAAAATTTATCTGAAGTGAAGATTGAAGCTGATAGTAATGATATCACTGAGTATCCGCATGATGACAAGCCAAGACCACATACTAGGGTTGCGGATTATTCATGTACTCAGTGTGAGAAGCGTTTTACTGCTCAGCGTTTTCTAAAGCGACATATGAATGTTCACAGCAGTAAATACAAGTGCACTGAATGTGGTAAGTGTTTTGAAAGCAGGGCATGTTTAGCAGCACACAGGCGGATTCACTCTGGAGAGAAACCGATTGAATGTACGGTTTGTAGCAAACGGTTTACACAACCATGTCACCTTGCTACACACAGCAAAATTCACAGTGGAGAGAAACCATACAAGTGTCATGAGTGTGACAAAGGATTTACTCAATTTGGAAATCTAAACACTCACATGAGAGTCCACACAGGAGACAAACCATACAAGTGTTCACAGTGTGACAAAAGCTTTAGTCAATCCGGCAACTTGCAGTCACATAAACGCCAGGTCCACAGCAACGTAAGACCTTATGACTGTCGTTTCTGTGGGAAGTGGTTTAAAAGAACGCTTGATCTGAAGAGTCACGTTTACATTCACACTGGTGCAAAGCTGTACTCATGTAGACACTGTTCAGACTGTTTTAGACATCCTCACCATCTCAAGGCACATCTGCTAAAGTCACACAATGAAGGCTCTTGGTTCACATGTCACACTTGTCAGAAGAAATGTAACTGCAAGGGTAGTCTTAAGGATCATATACGTCGTCATGAAGGTGTGAAGCCGTATGTTTGCGATGAATGTTCAATGAGTTTCTGTACAGCTTCTGAATTGAAATCTCATTAGCTGAAACACTCAGACTTCAAGCAGTTTTGCTGTGGTTCGTGTGGTGAATATTACAAACACAAACATACTGTTGTACGACATTTCAAGAGGTGTTCTGTAAGACTAGGATATACTCATATCTTTTCCAGTAATAATTTGTAGGAACAAACTAGGCTATGTGGACTGTGTTGTATATATGAACATCTGTGTATGTGCATTTCATATCTGTATCTAGCCGTATTTCGTAACTGTATAGATCAACATTCAGATGTACTTTTGTTTGTATTTGTAATGAATACAACTAGACTAATTCTATAGTGGGCATCATTGCAGGGAAAGGAGGAATTGCCGTCATAAATTTTGGCCTGATCAGAAATTTTTATCCAAAAATACAACAATTCCATTGGGGCTAAAAATCACCAATTTGCAGGATGTCATGAGATTTCAAAAATTCTTTACACGTAATCTCCTCTTTTAGAAATTTGAAGTTATCTGTCAGTAAATGGCAGCTTTTCCAGTCCCCAATGTTTATTAACTTACAACACCACTGATCAGTGTCAGACGTTGCATTGTACTGATGTTTTTAATTGCAAAGCACTGTATTTAGGATTTTTGAGTGTAGGGGTATTGTCAGTAATAATTATAATTATTATTATTGCAAGTAAGATTTCTTCGTCTGTGGTAACATGCTGAACAATAAGAAATTTTTTCCAAAACTTTTCTACAAGGTTATTTTTGAAAATGTGTATTGTGAATCTTGTTGCAACAAAACTTTTGGCCTGGTTTTACTGGATGGCCCAAAAAACGTCCAGAACAAATCCAGAACATCTGCATGAGTTATGCAGTGGAGTAGTCGAAATAAATCAACTGCAAAGCACATAGGCTATGTAGGCCTAATGAGCAGACATCTTTGAATATGTCTAGAAAATTTCGCTTAAGACACTTACATAATAGCCGAGATACAAACGAAATAGTGCTACTCATCATAAAGCAAATTATGCAAGCGGCTCATCTTTTACGTTGCCGCTCATGCAAAAGCTACACCAGAACGTCACAGTAGGCTGAATCATCAGTCAACTGATCATCAGAAATGTGCTGAATAGATCCTTCATTTTCCTTTACCACTGCTGCTAGACGCTTTTTTCACTGCCATTTGGATTCTGAATGTCTGATGTCAACATCATGCCATTTGTCTGATAACATTCTGAAGACTTTGGTCTTGACTTAAGACTTGACTTTCGGCTTAGACCAAAGTCAAGTCAAGACTAGGCTAAAGTCTTAGCGAAACTTGACCTCACCCATTGTTATTCATTCATTCAGTCATTCTCCATATCACATCAATTTTCTTCAGTAATCACCCAATGATTATTAAAATGTCAAATTTAATTTCATTTGTGTTAAATTAATTCAGTGCCACTGGGAATTCCATTTCCAAAACGGGAATTCCCGATGGCCCTGCGTTAATCCAACTTTTAGATCATGCTTTAGACGATTTGTGCACGCTTTTCAACCATTAAGTTATGTTGGTATTTCAATTTTTATCACAACTCTGCTTTTACACGAGTACATTACTTCCGTTCAGTTTTGTTGACCTTTTGAACTAATCGCTAGTTTTATAGCATGAAGTAACCTTATCAGTGGCAGCTAATTGTGTAGAAATATAAAGTAGATTGTGGTTGATACGAGCACTTTGTATCTAGTGTTGTTTGTCAAGGAAAGTCATGGATGATTGGAAACTAAACACAACACCGGTGGTTAGACTACAAAGACCCAGCAAAAAGTTTGCAGAATTATATTTATATTTTTCCATTTGTTCTTCGTTGCTTTTATAATATTTCTCATTTGGGGTACAAAATGCAGAGTGTGAATCTAAAAAAAGTAGCCTATGATGCAGTGGCTACGTTTACGTCTAGTTGTAAATATGGATGTCAGGCTATGTTTACGCCTGTATTGGCGTAAACACTATTTTTGACTAATTGGTAAAAATTTACATTAGCTCCGCCACCCCAGATTGCTTCAGAAGTGACTGAAATAGGTAGAATTAGTGTTGTTGTGCATGTTTCAGACTAATTTAATGATGGGAAACTGCAAATAATTGACTGTTGAGACCCGAGAACAAAGTTCAGTTTTGAGTGAATTCCATCATTCTAAAGAGGGTTTTTTTGATGGGGCCTATAAAGAAAAAAGGGGCTAGGTCTTTTTGGGGGAAAAACAAAAAAACACAAAAAAACAACGGCGCCAACTGGCGAATGAAACACGTGCTAAATTCAATAAGAAAAAATAATTTTATAGCTGAATAAGCCACATCTACAACCCATAAAACTAGCCAAAACAGCTTAATGGCGCCACCTAGCGAATGAATATTGTACCAAAAAAAGTAGAAAAAGTAAATAACCTGAGTAAGCAGCGATGTAAATCACAAATGAATACAAAAATTGCAAAAAAAACATCAAAATCAAACTGCCACCCCCCTGGGAAAAAAACAGCGAACTACAGATACTGAATAAGCAGCATATAAAGAATGAAGGAATTAATATTAGTGCTTATCCCCACTCAAAACCCCAAATTTATTCTCAGGTAGCAATATGTCAGTCAGTTGCAGTTTCCCATAATTAAGCTAGTCTGAAACATGCATAACAACACTAATTCTACCTATTTCAGTCACTTTTGAAGCAAAATTAAAAGAAACAAATGACAAATTTTAACCAAAACAATTGTAGGCCTACCTTATGCAGCCAGATGACAAAGCACACCGCATCATTCACATCAGCAGTCGGCCAGAACGACATCGTAATGCACGCTGCACTATTAGACAAATTACAGAAACGCACCTGTATCCATTTAAACGCTCCACAGGTGCCGATATTCGCATTTGACGCTATAACGCACGCCATAACAGACAAAAGCACTTCATCTAGACAGCCCGACTGACCGCCAACGAAGCGCACGTGATCGCCTGAGCACGCTAAGGGCCGCAGAGGTCAGTCGACGTGACACTGGCGATCGCCGCCCGCCACACCCACTTCTGGCATAGATACAAAATTTTTATAATAAAAAGACCTATAAATAACCAATTTTCACACCAATTTTGGTACTTTCCATTACTGAAGCACGACATAATACCCAAAAAATAAACAAACTGGTGTGTTTACATTAAATTTTATAATCGGTCATCAAAAGGTAACTAACATTATTCGCCAAGATATCACCTTAAAAACATGCATAACGAAAGTCATTCTACCGATACACATCAATATCATATATGTACACAGCCGTTTAAGGTGGTGTAGCTATTCTAAATAATTACCGACTAATTAATGTTCTAATGGCTTCATAGACTGACGTTATGAGCCCACAAAGCCTATGCGCGTACCTGATTTTATATGCAGACACAGAAAATAGTGTTCATACAGTTTTACTTTCTGTCTGACCATGCCAGACAGAAAATAGCATCAGCTTGCTTACTTATGCATCCGCATAGACTTAAAATAACATCAGTGGTCTGAGACACTGCACCGCAAAGTGTCTCAACGTTTGATGGTGCATACTGCCGTAAGAGACTGTCTTGGGTGCTCGGTGTTATCCTCCATCCATACAGACGGAAGAATACGTCGCGAAACGGCTATTTTCCGTCCCTAAGGACGGAAGACTGTGTGCAACCAGGCGCTATTTTCCGTCCATATGGACGAAAGAGTGGCCGGCAAAAGCGCTATCCTCCGTCCGTATGGATGGAAGACTGTGTATCTAGGTGCTATTTTCCGTCTGCAGAGACATAGGCGTGATAAACTAAGCCAATGTGTGCATCTCTATTTATAATGGAAATGCAGCGCTTTACTACTACTTTACAACCTACACTGCTGCCTGTTGATTTTGCAATCGTGACTCGGAAGTAAACTAAGGCTCATGTTTTTACTTCTTTATCTTTGTTAAGGCAGTAAACTAGAGCTTGTATATCTGTCTGTTTTTTTCATTTCTTTTTTTTCACTGAAGCCTGGAATTTAATAAATGATGTAACTCACTGCAATGTGTGTTGTTTCTTAAACTAGCATATGCACACACCTGCTATTAGCTATAAACCAAAAACTAAGTTAGTTTGAGTAAGACACAACTAGGAAACAAATTTCTCTGCAGCTAGCACTGCAGTGTCACTCAATTATTTTTTTGCACAAGAAGAAACACACAATAACACTTTGCAATGACACAGTCAGCACCAACCACGGTAAAATACACAATAGAATGAGTCTAAGCAAAGTACGTAACTAGTAAATATACGTAAATGCAAATAGCACATATTGTCAACTCTGCCAGATATACCACAAATGAGGCTCTGTGGACAGAAAATAGCGCCAGATATGCTGTCTTTTGTCCATACGGATAGAAGATAGCGCTACTGCTAGCCATTCTTCCCGTTCGTATGGACGGAAAATAGCACCTGGTCGCACACAGTCTTCGGTCCTTACGGACGGAAGATAGCCATTTTGCGACATATTCTTCCATCCATACAGACAGAAGATAACATTAATGGTCTTGGGTGGTACAAAGGTACACATGTGCTCGTACCGCCGCAGACGCATGCCCTCATGGCAGCTGGCAAACTGACGACCTCAGCCCTATAACAGGATATCAGAGGTGTGGTGTGCAGTCGGCTGTGTAATGCTTGCCACGTCTGTAGTCAATTACAACCAGTGTATCACGCTTAATATGGGTGCCCATATATTGTCACATAATTCTCTGAAACATGCTATCCCTAACCGTAATCGTACCCCAAACCTAAAATTAACCATAATACTAAACTTAAAAACAATCACATTAACACTTGTGTGCTTGTGTGGTACGCTAGCACCGCTTATTCAGCTATTGTTAGGCCAACACCAACGATGGCGTAAACATAGACAGAGAACTATTGCTATGCCTAGGCGTAAACGTAGCCACTGCCTCTCAATAGCAGGCGTTCCAAATCAAGCTGCCTCTTATTATGTTTATTTGTCTATAATTGAGTTGAAATTGACGTCAGAATCTGCTTTCAAATGTTTTGTTAGTTGAGTAGCTTCCGTTAACTGTCGATTTTACGCACGAAAGCAGCTACTGCTTTCAGTGAGTCTTAGCCATCGCAGTTCTGTCTGTCCGTCTGTCCGTCACATGGGTGGATCAGTCAAAAACGGTGCAAGTGAGAATCACCAAATTTTTACAGTCAGCTGCTTGGAAGACTTTAGTTTCAGGAACCGTAAGCTTTTCCAGAAATTTGAAGGGGGTCATCCCGAACAAGGGTGCTAAATGAGAGTGTGTGCGAGAAATTTGCAATTTTTAGCCAATAAGTCGCTGTATCTCAATAACGGTGTGAGATAAGGTCTGTGTTACTGTTAATTACCAATAGGAAGTTGTACACTGGCTTTCGATGGCCACCAAATTCAAAAACCTTGGATGACCTTGAATGCTAAAATAGGGGATTTTATGGACTTTTTGTACGATTTCAGTCTGCAAGACACATTTCAAGAGCGAATTGTGCCGAAACCAATTGAGATAGACATAGAAAAGATGCACATGAAATTTTAAGCATTGAACGCAGATTTCAAAGGTCCAAGTCTCGATTTTCTAGGTTCAAAAAAATCTGCGCACAAGGGCATCAAAAAGGGGTACGTCTGCAAAAGTCGTTACTTTACCGTTGTTGGCCAGACTTTTGTGAAAACAGTTGCAGATAAGCATGGGCATGCTACCTATCACAACAAGTACTAGTGACAAGCTTTTCTGTTTTATCAAGATCGATAACTTTCAAAGACCCTAAACTTCGGAAATAAGTTTTTTTATTTTGCGATCCTAGGCTGCAGCGCACACTTCAAGAATGAACTGCAACAGAATGGCTGGAGATTGACAGTTTGCAAACAGGAACTGCTATAAGCTTTCATGCGTCTCGTGAGCATTACCTCAAATTTCTTGTTCTGCATACTTTACACATACTGAAGACGAGACATGGCAATCATATTGATTTAATCTGTGAACAGTTTTGTTCCACAGACTGTGATCTTTTTTGCATAGAGCTCAGCTAGTAAAATTGAATGTTGCTGGTTTTCAAAACCAAGATTCAAGTTGGTGGTGCTTAAGTGACTGATATGTAGTAAGTAGTCTATAGTATATAGTTTTGGATTATGTTAATGTCTTGCTTGAGTTTTTGACGTGCTACAGCTGTACTGTAGGCATCTCTGGTACAGTTCTCGTCTGCCATCGTTTTGTCTGTCCATCTGTACGTCACGGATGTATTGTGGCTAAGCTTTGGAACTGTGATTTATGTTTTTGTAGAGAGATGAGTCAGCTTGCCGATGTAAACATTCAGTCAAGAGTTGGTATGTTTACATTAA
>Ga0056128_1000471_pt1:0-17500 | contig 36295 bp, 16 predicted proteins | sample WorMetLIZISLAND2_FD_71113 | JGI IMG/M metagenome (GOLD analysis project Ga0056128, IMG submission 71113) | Marine gutless worms symbiont microbial communities from Max Planck institute for Marine Microbiology, Germany - Olavius geniculatus... ...
GGGATGGGGTGGAGATGGGGATGATACTTCATCCCCATGTCACTCTTTAGTTATGATTCATCCATATACCGGGGGACTGAAAAACTAGAACGCCCAGCCAGAACATGCAACATACCAACCAATCAATCTCACAATCACAAATGTCAAGTTTAGATCAATGTAAGTGCTTAAAACACAACAAGGACGCCTAAAAGAAACAACCAAACAATCGTAAAAAACAAAGTAACGAAAATGTCACAGATTAAAAGCAAGTGTCAGCATGCATTCACTCACTCAATGATGACAGACTGTGTCTCAGTAAACTAATGGTTAGGACCTTGGATAGGCCAATAGGTCACAGGTACGACTCCTCATCGGGCCACTATCCAGCAGTTACTATATGAATGGATGACTGTCTGCGAACAGAGAAACCATCTAAGTATATAACCAATCACCAATGTCAACTCAGCCTTCCATCCCTCCTGGACAGCTAAATTGAGTAATAGCCTGTCTGACTGGGATTAAAGGTCCATGGCCATGATCAATTCACTCGTGCAATTAATGTAGATTTAAATTAAACATCTAACCTCGCATATATAATATGTTGATTTGTGCTTCATAAATATATGAAATTAATGTGCAGTTTCAAATGAAATGCGGCATTACGTTACATTAGGTGAAAGATTCTAATTTACCAGTTCCCCCGGTGACGTCATGAGCCTAGCCTAGAGACATCATGAATACTAATGGCCTAGCCAGTAAAGTCATCAGTCTAGGCTAGGCCATTAATATTCATGATGTTTATTGGCTACCATGATGCCATCACCTGGGGCGTCTACGTGCCAATATGGCAACACATGTTCTACGTGATTTTCACAGATCGTCAATTTCAAAGGTAAATTTCTCCGTGTTGACAAAACGCTGGGCACTGATATTACTGTCAAAATTATCAGAACATTATGCAATTTTAGGAAAATGGATAAAATATATACGTTAATTTTAGTGTCCACGGACCTTTAAAATGGTGTGCTTTCACCTTTGTCGAGTGGATGGTTGTGACCGCATATGACCTGTGATGCTCTGTAGCTCTGAGACGGTTAGCATTAAGACCTTTTAAACTTTTTCGCCAACACAACATGGCTTCAGGACCCCTGGCTAATCTCCACCAGCCTGTCTCTACATTGTCAGCCATGAACATCTGTGATCTGCTGACTGTAAACAGCTACAGGTTCCGCGGATGCGAATTTCAATGTACAAAAGATGTGCATTTGCACACGTTGACACATCTACTTGGAACGCTCGTCCGAACTATTTTAAAACCAGAACACGCTCTCTGTCCACCTACAGACATCATCTCTAACATTTTACTTCTCGTCCTACTAGCACACTGCTGAGTGCAATAAAGAACATTGAAAGCTCTGAGCCATATAAATTACCTACCTAGTACTTACATGACTACTACCAAACAAAGCTGGTGAGCATAGCACTTGAAACTCCGAACCAAACCTGGAAAATGTGAGCATCTGAGACGAGCTGAAGGAATTCAGCAACAAATAGGTAGACCTCAGCAGTCGCCTGAGCCTCAACCGCTCTCCTCTTTAACAATACTTCCACTCTGCATCACAGAGACAAGCAAACTCAACACTATTAAACCAACAACAAACGATTGACAGCAGCATCGCAGCTTAAAAATGGAGGCGAGGCAAAAAATTGCAACTTCCCAACAGACAGCTAAAAATTCAATTTTGCCCCTTATTTTCCCATAAACTGGGATTTTCAGTCCCAAATTTCAAATGATGGATAAAAATTTTCCAACGAAAAAAATTTTGCAAGTACCCAGCTGCTGTCCCCTCCTGCCATGACATATGCCGACAAAAACACAAAACTCACATATATGCGCAAACAATAAAAGAACACAAGAGACTAGACAAAATTTAACCAGTGCAGTAACCTGATATCAACAGGATAATTAACACGAGTGTAAGCAAAGTCAGGCAAAGCAAGTAGTTCAAGCAACATCGATTTACACTCTAAAATCAATTTAAATTTCATTTACTGATGATAAACCAACAAATGTTATAAAAAATACATCTTTCAGAAACCTAAGTAGCAGATTTGCTAACAAAATTAACACCAAAGAGACAGAGAATGCATCGTACTTGTGCTGACACCAGGATGGCTCTTTGACAAATTCCAGAACAAGACGAAATGACGGAAACTTGTCAAGAATTGCAGACATCTGCACAGCGGACATTCACTGATTAGTTCATCAGTGACACAAAATAAGTACATACCAAAAATAATAACAGTGGTGACGTGTTATAATGAAAACACAGTGTCCGATAAATGCAGTTGCCATATGCCAGGCCTGGTTACTACCTGCAGAGAGGTTAAAGTCCAAGTCGGTGCATCATTTTACGTAAATGTTATAAAGCGCTAATTGGCTTAATCAAATGCTAATTTGTCAATATTTATTAATCTTCTGGTTGCTAATACATCTTAATACCCTAAAAATCAGGTTTAAAGTACTCACTTTTCCCTTTTCACGGTTTTGGCCATTATCGGAACTGTGACGTCATCTGCAGGAGGGTTGCTAACTAGCTTTATTGCCTTGAGATCAAATGCAGCTTAATTTACGACCAAACAGCCTTCAAAAAAGCCAAATTCTGCATCAATAGTTGGCCCACTATAAAACCACAATATTCCAGCACATGGTTAATTTTACAAACTGCACACCTCTAGTAGTGATCAGATAAACAATGATGTAATTTCTGATGTCACCTATGCGTTAGTACTTGTACTGTAAATCAGACATTATATCGAGTAAAACCGACAGATTTTATCATGTTTTCAATGCGAATGTCAGTTTGTCAACCAAGCGTCCTGTGAGTGACGCCATCAGTATTTGTGGCCCCCTTGGGTGTGTTCGACTGGCACAACGTATTTGTGACAAGATTACTTCAAAGCAATGATTTCATTTCAATTGATCAGTGTATTATTAATCAGTATTACAATCTACACATATTTAGCCAATATCGTTCTTTCGTGCGATCCGGCCTTTAACCATCTCGGTATGATATCAACTACCCAGATCAACTCAGCTTTCTATCCACCCAGGTTAAACAAATCAAGTACCAGCCTGTCAAACTGGGGTTAAGGCAGAGCATGTTAACCTCTGTCTGGTAGCAGGTAACACTGCATGATCTCACATGGCAGGTGATGCTCCGTAGCTCTGAGATAGGTCTCTTATGAAAAGATGTCACTCCTTTTCATGCATCATAGCTCTAACCATATGTATATGGTAAAAGATAACAGAGATCCACTAACTTACCAGCAAAGCATTGTCATCAGTGAGAGAATTCTGTTGACTGATCAAACTTGCTCGACGATTCATTTTTATCTTACTCTGAAACACGGGGTACAAATCTGTTAGCACAACATGTTCAACATATCGTAGTACTGGACGACAGCAACAGATTAAAAAAAACTAATTCTGACATCGTTCACTGTTACTGTCTTGCATGCACATCAATTTTCACATCAATGTATCATTGTCTGTTATCAAAAAGCCTAACTGTTATGCCAGCATTCAATGAGCGTACCTTCTAAGTAGCTATCTCATTTCAAGAACTGCAAGATATGGAGAAAAAAATGTTAGCAAAATATACTGCACAGATACAGACACAGACATTTTCAAAACAAACAGTACTGATTTATTCACTAAAACAGTAACATTGAACACAAAAAATTAAAGCCAAAATGCAATAAATATAACAATCAATTGCTAGCAATCACCTGGCAAACATGATAATTATTCAATAAGGACACCATAACCAAGTGATGACGTCACGTGACCCCAAAAGGTCAAAGTCATGACCCCCATCATATTTGAGGTGCCATATCTCCGTAACAATGCAAGACAGATGCATGGTGACGATAGATTTTTTATAGTAAAGTGCTGGTGACGAATCGAATGGTCTCATGACTGACAATGTTTATTGTTTAGTTAAAATAATGCAGAAAAACGAAAGGATCATTGCTGCTGTACAATTTGAAATTAAATTGTTTTGATTTATTCTTACCGGTCTAAACAGCTCACGGATTATATTTATACGAACATATAACGTAAAATGTCGAAATGCATTGGACAGACTCCGTGTTCATATGAACATTATCTTGTTTGTAAGATAAAACTTGAAAAATGACACGTACAAGTGAGTAGAGACCAAACCTCAACTTTGGTCTGAACACTGACACAGCCGGCAAACTTGAGCAGAAATGAAGCTTTTGACTCCGTCAATTCAACGACACTACCCGCATCTTCAGTCTTCTTCTCAGCTTCCGCAACCTTCTCACTCTGCTGCTGCTCCAGCTAAACATGCAGTAGGCATAATAACTTAGTTCACGACCTATATTTGCCGCCTATATCTCACTGTGTCTGAAAAAAAGTGTTACAATCTCACTCCACGACGACTGAAACGTAGCTCAGGTTTGTGTATAGCATTCATTCTCAAGCAAAACTCACCGTTGATCACAGTCATGAAATAAGTACATTTCAACATGGCGTACAGTGTATTATACTGTGTTACACTCACACAGTACACTGTGGACCATATTAAAACCCATAAATCACCAGCGGCAACTCAACGTCTAAAAATCATAGCCAGATATCATCATCCGAATAAGCCTAGATTATTTCTCAGCCTATGGACGTAGCTTCCATTCAAAATTACCATCAATGAACAGTGTTATTTTACCTGCTTTAAGCATGTTAATCTCATTAATTGCTATTATGCACTGTGCTTAGCAGTGATATGTCCATCAATGTCATCATTAAATACCGGGTGGCGCAAAAAAACGTCCCGAACATTTGCAGGCATTATTCACCCAAGCAGTCGAAATGTATCAGTGCAAAAGCATACATGTAAAATTTGAGTTGCTTTGATGCGGTGTGATGCTGTCTTTACATAATTGGATTTTTAACTCGTCTTATGTCATTAAGCGGCATTCAGTGGTGTCATTAGTGAAGTCATTGAAATTGATAAGTAAGTAAGAGTGCATATTGGTCTAAAGATGTGCAAAAGAAAATTTATCTGTATAAAATATACACACTCTTATAGTTACGCAAAGTTCGGGACGTCTTTTTTGCGCCACCCGGTACACGTACATAAATGCGTAGATTTTTTAACATAACATATTTATGTGAAACATGTAAAAGCAAGTATAATTGAAAATGCAAAGCAACAAATAAGACGCACCAAGAACATTCTCAGATTTTCAGCTGCAACAAAAGCCTGGTGAATGCTTTCCGTTATCCTGCCTTGGTATTCACTTCTCACTGTAGACAAAACACACACATTTTTTGTATTAAAAAATCAACTTTTTTTCATAACGATAATAACAAAAATATTACACCAAAGCAAACAACTAATAACTAATAACTAATGACTAACAAAAATGATAAGTGGTTTACAACATATGGCAAAAATCAAAGATGGAACCTTGATATTTCCAAACTATATTGAACACAAATTAGAGATAAAACGCTCGCTGAAACAGTAATGTTTTTAGGTTCTGTTAAAAAAATGTAGCGCCAGACAGCTGTTGAAGTGACAGTGGCAGACTGTTCATGGCAGCCAGTAAAGCATATGCAGCAAAGCGTTTGTTGTCCAAACTTTGTCGTGTGCACGGTCGCTCATAGCGAAGACTGCTGCCAGACTAAAGTCTAGTTCACAATGCAAAATTATGCAACACTAGCTGTTTGTGTGACAAAGTCAGTGAGATAAGATATACATCATTTTGAACAAATAATGCTAAAAACTGTACCATATCTTTCAATGTCTTCACGTAGTACAGGAGTGTGCCAGAGAAGAGCTGCAAAGACCGTGTGAACAGTCCGGTTGATGCTGTCTCCGCCAATCAACTGATGATGATTACGGTAGTGTTCACGACATCTGTATGGTAAAAAGAACATAAAAACATCAACGATCCAGACACCAACTGCAGAAACTACAGACAGAAGTATGAAATGTACGTGATACAATGGACACATCACCTGTGCTGGAAAACTTTATGTACGTAGATTAAGCACATAAACTAAAAAGACTGAAACTGCTTTAAATCTTTAAATAAAACTGAAATAAAAGGAAAAAAAATGGAACGAGTACTGCCAGCAAAGAAATTTAAAAAAACAATAAAATGACTGCTTATAAAAGAGACGGATGCCTGAGATCAAACAAACTGAATAGATGTGTGACAGAAACAATGTCTATGCAAAGTTGCTATTAAAAGACTCTGTGGTATTGTGTTAAATCGAATGTGAAAAGTTCTGGAATATTCCTTAAAGATGCCCTATTGGATGCTCCACAGATAACAAGCAAATATCTGTGGAGACTAAAAATTGGGGGCAAAATCAGACAACCCAAGGTCATAACTTTTGCAGCTTGATATATCGAGACCAAATAAATCCTTCACAATCTATATGTCAGTAAAATGCACCATCCATCTTACATTCGCATGAGCCTGATCTAGATGTTACATCGCTACAATGTATGTATCACACACTAGAAGACAGGACGAATGAGCAATAACTCACTTCTTGAGAAATTCCTGAGCTGGTGTATCCTCGGTATCAAGCAGAGCCAAGATAAAACCATTAGCCAGTGACTCCTCTCCAGCCATCTGTCATGAATGCATCGTTGACATCATCATCATCAGTAGGGCCCACAGTTTTCCGGCAAATTTTGCCAAATTCCGCAGGCCAGTTTGCAAAATTCCGCAGCAAAATTGTCCAAATTCCGTGGCTCACTGCAGCCTTCCATTTGTGAGTAATCTGAGCTTTATTCTGTTCAGAAACTTCGCTGGTCCATTAAGATGGCACAACACTTTTTCAGAACCTCAAAAAATGCAAACTAACAGAATTACCTATTCAAGAAATGTATTTCCCCAGGAACAGATTTTATGAATCAATGTGTCTGATACTCACATATAACTGCAATTTACACTTTATAAATGTGCCCACAGACTAAACCACTACTCTAGTTTGAATCAGAAATAAACAAAAAAAAACAAAACATGATAAAAAAAGTGACAGAATAGAAGAAAGAAGAGTGACATAGCACTTACAAATTCCTTAAACTGTGCCTATACCTTAAAAATAAAAATTACGTGAAAAAGAATGTTGTAAAAATGCTGCAGAAAAAAAGTAATAAGTCAACAGACATGTCGTCCAGAGAATGATCGTTCCAGTTGTTTGACCACGTAACCGCCACGAAAGACGGTCGTCCACAGTTCGCTCTTGAGCAAGTCGGCTTCCAGCTGCTTCGTATCATTAGCAGAGTCCAAGTCCTTGCCCGACGCAGCTAAATATTGAACGCAACACACTGCTAATAGAGTTGATTTAGAAATAAATGAAGAAAGCAAAATTATTAATATGAACACAAATGTATACTCCTTACACGGTATACTGAATAAGTTAAATCTTACTCACAAGTGTACTTTGTTTATTACCTAAATTTAATCAACCCTTCCATATTTTCACACTGCCTGCTCAACAACAAAATAATAACTAAAAGTTGACATTTTGGAACCTGGCCTAATCCAAAAAACGGAGTATTAAGAATGAAAATGCAAAACAGCACACAAGCAATATTCGAAACAGTAGCAAAAATGAGTGAGAAAGAAACCATTTGACTGTAAAAAGTAAAGCTCCAACAAATTCAGAAAATACACTTTCAAAATAAGCCTAACCTAAAAAAACCAAAAATTGGCACACAACAAAGCCGAAAAAACAGCGCATAATTATTCGGATTTAAAGATATGCTTTGACTATATTATACATACCGAGGGGTGCATTGTTGTCAAGCGTGACGGCACAAAGCTTGCCGAGCAGTTTACAAAGAGATATATTGGCATCAAACAGCCATTCCACTGGTGCTTTTATCACGCCTTTAGCCATCACCTAGTGCACAATAAAACATGGGCAGTTCAGTCACAATGCATGCTCTTGGCCTCAACAGCACCCTCAGACTAAAGCAATAAACACAATTACAGAACATAGTTACACAAATCGTGTATCACAACAAATATAAAAATTCAGCAGAAAGCACAACAGAAATAGGAAGAAACAGGCAGATCACACTGGGATAAGATCTAACAGCCAACATCGCTGATGACAGGTCATAGCATGTTAAATCAAAGACAAATCAAACACCAACTGCAAATATTGACTGCTTGCACAGAAGATTACAAAACTGTTTAACATAAAAGTGAATACTGCAATCTAACTTAAAGATCCATGGACACCAAAAGTAAAATACATATTTTATCCATTTTCCTAAAATTGCAAAAATGTCTGATAATTTTGACAGTAATATCGGCGCCCAGTGTTTCATCAACACGGAGACACATTTAAAGTCGACGATTTACAGACATGATCTAAAAAACGCGATGCCATTTTGGCTAGGCTGCACAACCGATGACGTCATCGGCACGGCCCATCAACATTATGAATAATTAATGACCTAGCCTTATCTAATGACGCCACTGGCTAGGCCATTAATATTCACAATGTTGATAGGCCGCACCAATGACGTCACCGGTTGTGCTCGTCTCTTGAGTTTTTTCAGCATAACGTAACGTAAGGCCATATTTTCGTCACAATCAAGCATCAATTTCGTATATTTGCAAAAGCTTAAATCAACATATTATATATACAAGGTGAAATGTCTAATTACGAGCTACATAAATTGCATGAATAAGTTTGACCATCGAGTACGTCGACCGTCGAGTCGAGTATGCAGTACGAGTCCGACAGTGAACTTGAGTCTGACTCGAGTCCTTATTATCATGATCCAGACTTGAACTTGGACCCTTGTAACTCGGACATGAAATAAGAAAACTTGACTACATCACTTACGTGCATGCATCATTCTTTTCTTATGTCCACACAAATCACACTTCTCTCACATAACTACCAATTTACCATAACGTGCTCTGAAAAAATCGAGAAGCAAATCGTAAACCTTGAACTTGTAGCCCCAGTCGACTCCACTTGAGTCCGAGCGGAAATTAAACTCAAGATGTGAACAGTTTGGGAACTTGAGGATCTTCGGCCACGACGAAGCCCCAACTTTCTCATCACATTTTGACGTCTTACCATGCGAGTCTTTGAACTCCAAGTAGTCGTACCTATCGATACAGATAAATGACCAACAAACTATGTACTTTTCGAGTGCCTCTGTATCTTTGGACTTTATAGCGCTATATAAATCTTGTATTAATATTACTATTATTACAAAAATGCATTAAATTACAACGTTTGTTAAGTTCGGCAACCTATGAGTTTTTTTCAAAGAGAAAACAATATTTGGGCAATGGCTAAAAGATCCGAACAACCACCATCAAATTAATTACACTTCCAATCAAAATGTTCATGTAAAAGCTAGCACTAACTGCATAAATTTTAATTAATGTAGACTTGTAAAGATTAAATAAGATGTTACATTTTCAAACGATTAAACATAACTTCTGTGTTTGTATTCATTTATGAAATTAACTCGCTGTTGGCTGAGTCTAAACTCTTACCGTCGTTCCGTTCGACAGCGATCATCAAATTCGACGACGAACTCAGTGGTATTCTGATGTACAAACATCTGGCAATGCAAAAACATGTCATCATCATAATCACACAACTTTCACAAGCCAAGACATACCAAATCTTTTCGCACAAATAATATACAACTCAACAGACAGCTTGTGTCCAGATCAAAAAAAAACAGAGAAAGTCGATGAACTGAGATGAGGGGTTCTACCAATTTCCTCACATCTATGACTACTCACCATCCACTACAGTGAATTTGAGCATGGCCAACTGTAAAGCCGTCAGTGAAATATCAACGTATGATATTGTCTAATATATAACCTTAGTTTCAAATGGTCATTAACTACTCTCATAACTTAGCTGCTTAGTCTGAACATCGAGATTCAGCACTGGGATCACAAAAAAATACTAAACAGCAGCTTTATCACCCATTAATATTAAATGCTTGGACTAAAAATTAAGAAAATTTGACCTCACATGATTTAATATAATTCGATATGACATTAGCACTTGACAACAGAGACAACCTGTCAGTTTCACCTAGCACATAAACTGGAAAAAACTTAAATGTTTTAAATAAAGACAAAATAAAAAATACCAGATACTGAAATAAAAATACAGTTACAATTCAAAATGCAAAAAAATCAATAAACTGGCTAAAATCAGAAAATCTAAAAAGGAGAGAAATAACAATAACTTAAACGGAATCAGCTAAATCAGAAGTAGGGACTGCAATCTTGGGATCCCGAATCCTGGTATCCTGGACGTTTTTGCCAATCCTGAATCCCAGGATTGGCGACGTCACAATCCCTGGATTTCGGGATAACAAAAATTTATTAAAATCGCATTTATTTGAGTGTTAAATGCTAAAAATAACAATTCTAGAGATCTAATAAATAAAATATTTTATGCACACTAAAGTACTACTCCTTGCTGGGCTCTGGAATTTGTATTTTGACAGTCACAATCACACTCTACACTGTTCCAACATACTGTACCTTCTGTACGAGTCTATCACATCTTATGCATGAAATATGTCTATTGCAAATACCAAAATAATGACCAATCTGTAAGCCTAATCCTGAAACAAGATCCTGGGTTCCCAGGATTACAAATTTCTCAATCCCGAATCCTGGGCTTCGAAACTCAATCCCGGGATTGCAATCACTAAGCAGAAGCAATTGCTATTCACCTTAGTGATGCAAGAATCATTTTCATACGGATGTGGGGATTCTTCCACCCAGGTCTTCAAGACATTGTCCTCCGATTCCTTCATCTCTTCCAGACCACCCGCCTGTCAACATCAGCCCACAACAACAACAAAAATGACCAAAGTAATGCAGTATAACGTGGAATTACTGATCGACATTGCAACCTGGTTAAAAGCAAATAAGCATGTGCAAGTTTTGGCTGGAGTTTCAGCCTCCAAATCTCCCATTCCTTTGGTGAGAGGTCCATCCGACGCAGTGCATCTAAATTTGTTAAACAGTTTATTAAACTGTTAAGTCTAACTGTTAAAAGCAAAAGGTGAAAGATCCAATACTTGTTATAGTACTTCTTATACAAGTCGAACTTGGTAATCAGAAATAAGCAATTAAGCAGTCCATCTGGTATAATGTGTCACTGGACAACACCTAAATCCGCAAAACAGTTGAGGCAAGATGCAAAATGTGACAGATGGCGGACAGAGAGACCACGCTCCAGACAAATGTGTAGCTATAGGCGAAACAGTTTGCACTGTAAGAAGCAAGTCCTCCTAATAATAAACATTTTAAGTCAAAAAGAATTACAGAAGATTAACAGATAGACATTCGTTGACAGAACAACATAAATAAGTAACTGTAACTGCTGCAGCTGATTGCAAATAAAATAAAACACCAAAAAAGTCTGCTGCAGTCATTCCAAATAACTGTGTATTGGCTTAATCTGCACTCGCCGCTTTTTAGAGATATTTCAAGCAAATAAGGTGCATCATTTTAAGTCTTAGAAAGCACCCAGTTTAATATGTGTAAGGGCCAAGAGTAGCAGAAAAGATATGACAAAATATAAAAATATCTCGCACACATAATAGCTATGCTTAGATACATTTACTGCATTAACAAATAGAAGACAAAGTATACCGTATCAAACCCAGACAATTAGCTACGCATTTAATGCCACAAACATACCAGATCGTCGCGCTGCTTAATGAACTGCTGAAATTCGCGAACTGTCGGCTTCAACGTTGACAGTAGTTTGATTCTCATTGTTGTGCTCATATGATCTGATACTAGGTCCAGCAGTAATACCTTACACGGCATATACACGGTGTTTCATAAAAAATGGACCCCTTTTTCTTTCTTTCATAATTCATTCAAATGATAATCAATTTACACAAAATTTTCAACAGTTGTAGCTGAAAAATACGAATTCAAAATTATTCGACAAAATATGGCTGTTAATTAAGTATTCTTTGATAGTCATGGCGTGATGCTGGCGTCATAATGTGTCATGAGTACAAGCTTGCTTGTCTCAACTGGTGCTGTCAGTTGCTACCCTGCTTCGATGGTGAACTTAATCTGGTTCTCTGATTCAAAAAAAATGTTCATCGTGTCAGCACTAAGCAACATGGGGGCTGAAGTCAGGGGTCTATTGAGGCAGAAACTCAACCATCTCGCAAGCTCTGTGTGCTGATGTTTTCTGTCTTGCTCGAACATACGAAAGTCAAACTATCCTCACAGACACGTAAATACAATGTAGGATCCAAAACTCAGTCCATGTGTCAAACTTCATGCAAATATGTGCAATGCAACAGAGTTATAAACGATAAACAAAATTAAAAATGGCGGCAGCCGCCATCTTGAATTTATTACCGTTGTCAATTTGAGTCACATTGCCTATTTGCCGTAGTGACTGGCTACAATCGTGCAAAATTTGATTCATCTACGTCAATCGGCGGCTGAGTTATTATCGTTTGTGCGAAAATCCAAGATGGCGGCCGTCGCCATCTTGCCTTTTATTTTTGTTTAATATTATGGCATAGCTGTATGCCGGACATTAAACTTAGTCCACCTGTCAAATTTCGTGCAAATGTGTGCAAAAACGAGTGAGTTATGAGCGATTAACGAAATTCAAAATTTGTTACTATTTCCAATTTTAACCACATGGCTTATTTTTGGTAATAACTGACTACAATCATGCAAAATCTGACTAATCTATGTCAATCAGCAGCTGAATTATTACTGTTTGTGCGAAAATCCAAGATGGCGGCCGCCGCCATCTTAGATGATAATTTTGTAATACTGGACCACCCACAAAATATACTTCTGGATTTAAAATTGCCCTACAAATTTTGCGTTGATCGAGTTCATACTTTTCGAGATATCACAATTCAAAAAGTTCGCAAATTTGGTTTGAAATGCCTATTTAGGCCCCCAAAATCATGTTTTTGGGAGTTCTGACCCCTAAATGTCATCGGGGTATAACTCTATAGAACCGTTATACCAAGCATGTACGCACTGGACATTTTGCCTTAGCGGACGCTATGGTTCGACATGAAAAACGAATTGCAAAATATAGCTGCCGCCAAAATAAAATTTCACAACCATCCTTTTCTGAGGCTCTATACATGTGTCTTCAATAAAAATGTGGTTACAACTTGTTCTTCCGTGGGGAGGAGTATCTCCTAAAACAAGACCCTTTTTCCAGATTCGCTGCTGCACTATGATAAGTAATTAACTAAATTTTGTAGAAGTCTGCTTAAATCAATGTGCACATTCACACAAAGCACTGAAACAATGTATACCAGCTGAGGAAAGATGGTGGAAAGTGATGAGCCTTCCAACAGTTTCAGTAGCTCGTTCTACATACACGAAATATCGCAAAAATATGCACATGTACACACACATAACTCAAGTTCTGTTTATATTAAGCGCATTATATAGCAGATAACAAGTTGATCTTAATCAAAATCAAAATAGTCACTATACATGAATACGTGAATGTCTGTGTATAGCTGAAACATCACGGTCGCCATCATCACCAACCACCACCAAAATCAACTCAGCCTTCCATCCCTCCAGGGCATGTAAATTAAGTACGGGACTGTGTGGCATATTCACCTGTGTTGGGTGGCAGGTAATGATCCCAGGTGACACGCCATAGCTTTGAGACAGGTTTCTCATAAAAAGCTAACCCTTTTAAAGGGCGATTACTGTAAAATTGACCTTTGTGATTTTAATGCATTTTCAGACAGCAGACCTCTACTAAAGACTACATGCATAGTACCAGTGCAAAATGTTTGATAATAAACGTGTAGTTAATTTTTTACTGAAACCCGCTGGGTGCCTTCTTCACCGTATGGGCGAACGGAAAACAGCTGCGGTTCAAGGCGGCGCTGGTGAGCATTCAAAAGTTCCGTTTTTGGCTTATTGTTTGTTTAATTGCTTTTTGTGCAGGTGTATAATGTTGGCACATCTTATTTCACACTTAATAGTTGAACGATTAACAGTTTTTAATGTTTCTATGAGATAAAACGCCACGTTTTGCGCTATGGTCGTCTGCTACTAATTACCGGAAAGGAAACAAGTACTGGGTAAAAGTAGTTTGGTTAAAAATGTAATCTAGTCTGTAGCTATTTATTTATAGCTATTTTTCAATAATAACTGTTTCTGTGAAAAGTTTGACAGAAATATTTGTAATATAAATACGAAATCCAAAGATAATCTGCAAAAAAAAATTTTCGTGGTAGTTGCCCTTTAAAACTTATGGTACAAACAGATACAAGCATCATGTGCTGACTTACTGAAGGGATGCTGGACACTGCAGACAGACTCTTCAACAGTGAGTTAACATCAGCAACAACCAACGACACATCTATAAATGATCAACAACCAGACCAAGCTGACGAAAACACCCTGAATCTTTGAACACTCAAAGGCTACAATGATAACTAACAAATTTTTAAAAAATAATCAAAATACAACCGTTATTTACTGACTCATTGACGTTTTGGCAACCACTGTGCAGATATAATAATAATAATAATAATATCAATCATACGGTAGACTAAGCAAGCTATAGTGTATGTACGATTATTTGCCAATCAAGTCAACATGACAAAGACAGACAGAGAGTAAGACAGAGAAGGGGTCAAACAAACAGGCAGAGAAAATGACAAAAATACAATCATACAGTTCAAATATCCAGTTCAGAACTACACAAGTAGGGCTGTACCGAATAGCAGATTTTACTATTCGGCCAAATAAAAATAATTTGTTTTATTATTCAACCAAATACGAATATAATATGAATAGTTGATGAAGGTTCAAACACAATGCACAATGTTTTGGATTTAATGCTCACACATACTGTGAAAAAATCCAAGTTGATCATCTTAATTGTGTTCGTGTTATACGAATGATACTAACAAAGACTGCTGACACAAACAAAACATGCTATATACTAAACTGCTAAAGGAAAGGATTAAAGCATCATGTGTGGGCGTTATGCTACGAAAACTGCCGGCTGACAGCAGCTATCTTTGAGACTATATGCAGGAGCACCAAATGGCAACAGCATACGCTTATTATTCGTATTCGGTCTATTTTTTGCACTACTATTTGGCCGAATACGAATATGAATAGAATATTTGGTACAGCCCTATACACAAGTCACAACAACAAAACAGTTAATATTTAATTGCAATTAATTTGCTCAAAATGTTCACTCTATTGGGCACATGCACATTTTGTTGCTAATTTCCTTCATGCCTTTGTTCTCTCCACCTTCATATTATGTATAGATACACAGTTCATTTACATATGCAGCCAAAAGTAAAAAAAGTAATGTCCGCTTCTTACATGAGACGGACTCATGGCCAAAAACGCCTCTACAATATTGGAAGTGGCAGCTGATTGGCATGAGCTAATGATGTCTGTTGTAATTATTTCTGTAAATAAATATGATGATATTGATGACAATGTACGTCAAAATGTACAAGTTCTGTTACACCATATGATTTACAGTACGTACATCCAACAATGATGGCTTGAACGATTAGACGAGATTCGTCGTCCTTGGTACTACGGTCGCCATGGCGATGGCTACCACCATCCTCCGTACCAGTGGACAAGCGCTGGTGAGACCAGGCCAGCAGCTGGGACTGTAGTGAACAGATCAGATGCTCCAGGTGAGATGACATCATTGCCTGCTGCGGATGCTGATCTGATGATGATGATGATGACGATAATGATGCGATGCGTTTCTGCCAATCCTCATGAGCAATGGACAGTAGCATTTCCAGCGGCTTCAGCACACTTACTGCAAACTCCTGTATACCATGCAGCCAGATTTGTCTTAATGCTGTGACTAATACAAATTATTATCAACTATAAGCACTATTATTATCATTACCCAACCGGTAGTCAAATTCACAAGTGATCAGCTGCTTCAGACCACGATCACAAATTACAGATACCACAATGTAAAAAACTCACATTTTAATTCAACATCAAACTGTTAAATTGTTAGAAATCAATATCAGAGAACTAAAAACATCTTTAGTTCTGCTGAACTGATGACATGAACTTTACATTTTTTACACTTTAAAGCAATGGACTGAAACTGAAAGAGCAAACCTACTACATAAGTAAAACTGAAAATGAATTCCACTCACAATCTACAGCAATACACAAATTTTCAATAAATTTATGTAAAAAAAAATGTTCAGTTTATAATATGGTGTAAGGATGACAGCGTGGTTGTATAGATATAAAACAGCACAAATCACAATTTAAAAATTCAAACTTTACCATTACACAGTCAGCAAAGTTCTTCTGACACTGTGTAATGGTGATGTTTGAACATGGGAGATATGCCGAACATAATCATCTGTGCAAATTTTGGTGTGGAAAAATTAAGGGGTTTGGGAAAGACGAAGGGTCAAATTTTGAGTTCTCCCTTACAACAGTGCTGCACTACTGCGCAGCCTGTGATGAACTATAATGAACAATTATTAGTCCGCCTGGAAGCAATAGCTTTCGGAGTGGACTTATGTTTTACTGCAGCTGATTTTAATTTATTTATTTTTATTTATTTCAACGCGAGATCTCTGAGATGTCGGCCGATCGGTGTAAAGTTTTGCACGGTGATCAGCTCTAGGCCGAATTTTATAATGCCAATCCAAAATTTTGGCGGGCCTTCCCCCCAAAAATTTTAGAGGCCAAAAACATGCAAAATTTGACCTGATTTCAAATGACTTCAAAGTTCGGCGGCGAATATCTCCACAATAGATGAAGATATTCAAGATTGGACAAGTACATTTTGTACCACAATTCCTCCCGCGTTGAGTGAAAGAAGTCCTGTGAAATTTGGTCTAGTAATCACAGAGATTAAGCGGTGAAATTGTACCCACCCAAATCGACTATTTCAAAAGACTATATTTTGGCCCCTAGGTGCTGCGCTCCCAAATTTTGCCACATGCAAGAAAATAACCAATTCTTACTAGCGCACACCTCAACGCGCACATGGGTCACCCTTACAATTTTTTTCAAAGGGGGAGTAAAAAATTGGCTTAAAATTTAGTAAATGCATGCGTATAACTTTGAAAGTAGTGGGAGTAGCCTCAAGATACTTTGCCACATGACGGGCCTTAAGGTGGACATGATCACTTATGTACATATTTTTGGGGGCCTGCACCCCAGAAATTTCGGAGGGCCAAAAAGTTGAAAATTTGGCCCAATTTCGGACAACTTTCGACTTCGACTGCGAATATCTTAGAAATCTATTGAGATATCAAAAATCGGGAACAAACTTGATTGAGGGCGATCCCTGTGGGGTTTAGCAAGAAAATTTGGTGAACTTATGTCTACTAGCAAAAAAGTTATAGGTGTCGATGCTGACCTAATGCTAATGCATTTGAGTTTGGCCACGTGACTTTGC
>Ga0056128_1000471_pt1:22500-36295 | contig 36295 bp, 16 predicted proteins | sample WorMetLIZISLAND2_FD_71113 | JGI IMG/M metagenome (GOLD analysis project Ga0056128, IMG submission 71113) | Marine gutless worms symbiont microbial communities from Max Planck institute for Marine Microbiology, Germany - Olavius geniculatus... ...
GCACCGTTGACTAATTCTAAAGATAAATGAGCTCTATACATCTAAGCAGCAGATGAACAATGTACATATATACACCATTACACCATGTCCGGAAAAAAAACATCCCAAACATTTTTGATTGTAACTTAAAGAAGGATTATCAGATTTTAATAATTTTTGACACCAATATTTCTGACACAACTGGCGATCAAATGACTGTCTAAGTTTCCACCACACCCATTGTCTGTTTCTGCACTACCTGGGGGAACAAAACCAACGAAATATTGCATTTTGTCCTATTTCACCTGTTAGGGTTTTCTCAGGTATGGCAAAAGCAGACATTTGGTGCGGTGGGAACTAGAACGATCGTTTAATGGCAAGTAGTGTCGAAAATGTTTGCACCAAATATCATTAAAATGTGTCAATTCTTCTTCAAGTCACAATCGATAATGTTGGGGATGCTTTTTTGACGTATTTCCGTTCATTTCAACTCATATTTCGTTGGTTCTGTTTTCCCCAGGTAGTGCAGAAACAGTCATTGGGTGAGGTGGAATACTGAACCGTCATTTGATGGCCAGTTGTGCCAGAAATATTCGCACCAAAAACTATTAACATTGGACATCTTTTCTTCAAGTGACAATCGATAATGTTTGAGATGATTGTTTTCCGGACACAGTGTACCAACGCAAACACAGAGACAGATACATAGACTATGACAATAATAGTAAATAAATATTAAACAGCAGCAGTAAATAATAGTAAAATGAATATTTATCTAATGCTCTCAACCTGTCCTGCAGCTGTTGGTATGCTTTCCAGAACTGCTCAAGTGACAAATCTTTGACATCAAGATAACTTGGCTGAGAAGTGAAAGACAACTGACCCTTTCTTGGCTAAATATAAATGACAGAGTAAGCGAGTGAATAGCTGCTTAATGGTATATATCTATACAGTGCCATAAATGGTTAAAAGCATTTGATTCATGTTTTAATAAGAAACAACATAGAACTTGCTAAAATCAAAGCCATTAAGCTAATATAATGTAGGGAACTGGACCTTAAGATATTCACTAACTATCGCATGGCGAAACAAAATAGCAAACGTTCAATCACAACGTCAATCTTTGAACAAACTTTCAACTGCTGACTGACTGAAACTGCCGTTCGCACTACAAGCGAGAATACGTCTTACTCGGTCGACGTCTGAGCAGCAACTAACTAGCTATCTGGCCGTCGCCCCTATTTATAGGCTCTGGCCAGCAGTGTACTACATGCACTAGACCTTACGCTGCATACACCAGACCCTATGGCAAAATATCCCATGTGGCCACGTTAAACGATGAGGGGGGGAAGGGTCAGTGATACCGAGAAGGGGGTCGACGGTCGACCTTCGCCAACCGTCGCGGATATTGTATTAGTACCGAGGGGGGCAGGGTCAGCGGTACCGAAGAGGGGACGTCGACGGCCGACTTTCGCCGACCGTTGGAGATATGGTATTAGTACTGAAGGGGGGTCGGCGAACCAACTTCGACCGACCGTCCCGAATCCAGCGTTAGTAGCAAAGGGGGAGGTCGACGACTCAACTTTCATCAACCCGGTCCGAATTTGATGAGCAATTTAAAAGGGCAATTTACGGTCTGTTAACTAACGATTTATAAAACCAAAACAAGAGGAATTTGGGAAAAAAATTTGTAAGATAAAACTAACCCAATAAAACGAAACAAATAAATAAATAAGGAAATTTAGAAGAAAATGGCCAAAAAGAAAATGAAATAATTTAGATGAATGATATTAACCAGGGATCCCTCAATAAAAACAATGTTACATACAATGGTAAAAGTTTATATCTTTAATAAAAGCAAATGCAACGACTCTTACTAAACAAAAATGATTATATATAACCACAACAAAATATGACTGATTTCTTAAACAATAGATCACCCATCCTGTACTGAAGCAGTGCTTGCATAACAATTTTTATTCGTAATGATCACTTACAGGTGAGCACAACCAAATCAAACAAAAACCAACAATTAGCAATGTACTTGCCAGAAAAAAACTATTAGATGAAGAATGGTAAGAAAATTCATTATGTCAAATAAATACAGCACTAACACAATTTAACTCTTTAAAAATTAACCATGACAGACTGCTAGGAAAAGCCTAAGCCCGTCAGTGCTGCTATCTATAGCAGACAAACAGATGCAGTACACATTAATATACAAATGAATATGCACAAAAACTCATTAAAAAGAACAAAAAAACTAAAAGGCGCTCGTGAGAGTGCATATCTCCGCCAAGTGAAGTGATTTAAACATTACTATTACTACTAATACACCTACAAATATAACACCTGCAACTACACAATACAACGAGGAAAAGAGAGGGAGAAGGAAGAGCTGCTTCGTGGAGGGAGGTAAAAGTAACAGCCAGTGTTGCTGCTTCTGCAATGACGTCATTGCTACTATGAGTCATCATGTACACAGAACGACGGAACAATGAAAACACGGACAGAACCACCAATCTCCTAATCTCCAACGTTCACTACGTAGACACTTGGTGGAGATAATAAAACGAACAACAAACCTGGCTAGTGAGGACAGATAGCATAAATGCTAGTACATGACGAACCACAGCACGTGGATGCATGGCAGAAGACGTAATGTCATGACATGGTGTGACCTATAGCAACAGACAATGTCAGCTCCTGCAATATACTGACCAAAACAATCAGAAACTAATACCCCATTTACACGATCAAGCAATCATCAAGCAAACAAGCGGCGTAGGCGAGGTTTTTGTCAGGGTGTCTGGGGACTGATGTCTCCAGTAGAGTCAGAACAGAGAACCAGTGGGGATCTGGGAGCAAAGTCCTTTTAAACTGACAGGCAAAGACTGGTTTAATTTGACTGCATAAGACAATATTTTTTAGCAATTTTATTGCCCACGTAGACAGTAAATCGTTATTGTATTTAACCAAATACACCCTGTGAGGCGGTCGCCAATTGCCGTTTAGCCCCCTTTCACCAACCCCCAAAAATTATCATTGGATCTTTTACGTTTTACATGAAAGCCCTCAAGCAGCTCAGGGGGTCTGGACGCCACAGCGTATCTAGCTGCGTGAGACTTTTTATATGTTCCAAGCGAAACTTTTTAAGAACTGAACTTCTTTCAATAAATGGACAACGATTTTTGCGACTAACACTAATACGTTAGTGTTCATTGTTCAATGCAAATAGGTCTATGTTAAGACTATTAACAAGAAGAAAAATATTCAACAATGTATGCAAAAAATATATGGCTAGAAGTGCTAATTTTGAACTAAGTATTTGGTGCTTAGTAATTCTATGGCCTGTTCTGACGTCATTTCGCACGTTAGGTTATTTTTTTATCTTTTTACTGACCAGCCGGCGGCCGCAGAACCCTTGGCAGGTTCTCGCGAAACCCTTGGGTTCCGCGGAACCCCGGTTGAAAATCACTGTGCTATATAAATTGACGACCTGTACCTTTACCTTTACAGAGCACTAAACCGAAACGATTTGGGGTGCTAACGCAAACAGCATAAAATCAGGCTCACTGTTGCATGACAATTTTTCAGTATGTAGCTGGATTTATAAAAGTGGGGACCCATGGAATCTAATTTTCTGAAAACCCTGACAAATACGCATAGGAATTTCTCATTTGCAGATGTGAATATACGATAGCTTAAATTTGTGCTGGCCACAAATAAAAGCATTTCACTGAATTACAGTTTCATGCAAAAATGAGGGGCGGACAAAGATTTTTGTGTGTCAATATATTAGACAAAAACTTTTTATTGTCTATATATCAGTAAAACATACCTTTCTTGTGTATTCATGTAAGCAGCTTGTGTAAGTGATGTCATTGTAATTTATGACATCATAGAGCATTAAGCTGAAATGATTTGGAGCTCTAACGCAAACATACATTAAATCAGGCTGGTAGGTGCATAAAACTTTTTCAGTCTGTAGCTGGATTTACCAAAGTGGAGCAACGTGGCATCTGATTTTATGAAAGCCCTGACAAATACGTTTATAAATATCTTATTTGAGTCTGTCAGTATACTGTAGTCTAGCCTGTGATGGCCGCAAATAACAGCATTTCAAATAATTATGACGTAATGCCAATATTTAACAGTATTAAAAAGATTTTATTGAAAATATTACTGTCAATTATATCAGTTGTGTTAATGAAACGCCATCAAAATTTGTGACTAGTTACATTAGCCCCCTGATGAGCTAGCCACAGTCTAGCACTGCACCTTAGTCCAAAGTCTACATTTACCAATTTGGCTGTTCATGACTATGACTTAGTACACTAATAGCACTATGCGTACAATAATGACCCGACCCCAGTAACTATTATGTATTTTGAAATCTGAAATTCGATCATGCCGGTGTCTGCTATCCACGATGATCACATGATATGATCACCCAGTGTTATTTATCACTGAATCTAAGAAAACACGCCCCCAAATCAACAAAGTTTTCTCCTTTGCTGCCTACCTCGATCGATATAATTGAAGTGTACATAAACAGCAGGCATAAACATAATAACTGGATGCTAATATGGTCAATGCATGGACGTACACACAACTATTAAATAAGTAAAAGTAGATCAAATCTTTATAGTGCAAACTGATAGCCATTATTCATGACCATGAGTGAGTGAGTGAGTGAGTGGTTTTATTTTCCAGCACATCAGCGCATAAAGCCATTTTGTGTCATAATGGTGCAAACAAAAATTGACTGGATAAACAAAACCAACGTCAAAGATCAATATGATTTTGCTACTACAAAATGTGGATAATAACGACTGTGGTTCAGTTGGTGAAATCAACTAAACAAACTGCGTGGAATAGATAAACTTACATCAAGTGCAGATTTCCGCTGAAATCCATGGACTGTAATGGAAGAAACTTGAAGTCTTTCAGCAGATGAGTCTCGAGCACCCAAGAACTTTATCACCACAAACTACAATAATTCATTTTAGGAAATAAGCTTAATGTGACAACCTGAATAAAAAAACTACCATATAGGTCTGTCTGTCTCCCATATAGGCTCCTCACTCAAAAGCAAAAAAAAGCAGAAAAATGGGGTAAATATTCCCCCAAGGAAAGTATAACCAGTGTGCCAATTTTCAGTTCTAAAAATCAAGGACCGAAGTTAGGATAAAAGTTGTGCAATGCAAAGCTAAGTGGTTGGCAGCATGTAACGTCAACACAATGGACCCCACAAGGATACCTGCCAAATGGCATTAAATCCATCAAAAGTTTTAAGAAAAATGCACGAATGCCACAGACAGAAAGACAGACAGACTAAAGAGAAATGTACCCATAGGCAGAGGTAGAACTGCTTGCACTGCTAGAAGCTATTCCGCCCAAAGATGGGTAACTAATAAAATGTTTTTGCACGAGTCTTTCAGGTGATGACCAACAAGACTGTTTTTTAAAGAATCACAGCATCTGTAATACAAGGCATTACACAGAAGTCCAAATAAAAGACATCAACTTGTTCAATTACCTGACCAACTATAGCTGATTGCATCTCCATTGATATACTAGTGCTACCATGCACAGACACACAATGACATACATGCATAATCTATTATATGTCATTATAACATTTGCGTTTGCTGTCCTTCATAACTTTGATACTATTGGTTGGGCAACTTTTCTGTTTCTAACTATTTGCAACATGCTCACTTTTATCAACCATCCAAAATGCCAACAACTTGTTACGCTCAATCTTGGCTTGATAGTCTAACGATCAGCATGTAAGACCTAATAATCAAGGGTTAGTTGACTCTCGACCATTCCAGTATCATCCTGGGCAAGTTGTTCACACACTACAGGCCATCTATGCGATGCCCTAGTTTGTGGGCCATGCCAACTAAATAACCAAATCAAAATAAAATCAACACTGCAACACGTTGCTTAATAAACTTCATATAAGCAAAAGTTCTGCCACAGCAATTCCCAAAACTTCACTTCCGAAGACCAGCTAAACCTGCAGTAAGTCTTAAGAATGGAAAAATGGTTAATTGGATGAAAACTGATCATGTTGTGCGAATGTATGTAATTATGTAATTTTCTTCCAACCCAACTCTACGACTTTAAAAAGTCACAAATACGGTCATACAACAATAACACATATTGACGTTGTTCTTCACAACATGTCGTATCTCACATTTTACAAATTCTTGAACAAATTACAAAAAAGCAAAAAAACTGTTTAGAGTAATCTGTGCAACGAGTTGACCGACAAAGTTAACATGAAAAATGCTGAAAAAATTTGACGGATATGAGTATGACGTTTGTTTCATCAAATTATTTTAAATATAATTTTAATGCACAAAAATGTTGTTTACAATAGTTGTAAGCTGCACTTTTGCACATAAATCGTCGCGGATTGGCATTTACAACCATTGCATTTTTGATACAATAGTTGTAAACACCAAAATTTGTGACAAGAACGGCATTTACAAGTATCGTAAGTGCAAATACAATAGTTGTACATGCACTTTTGGCTAATTGGAGTCGATTTTAAGTGCATACAACTATCGTAAACAGATACTATAGTTGTAAATAGTAAAAATAGCTCAAATTTAAATACAATAGTTTGAAATACCTTTTAAATATATTCAACAGACTCAGAAAGTATTGGCACCATCGTGTAGGTCACGAGAAAACACATCTGGTGACATAAAAATCTCAATTTCGTCAAAAAATCGAGTTACAATAGTTGTAAAGAGCAACGTCGATATAATTCAAAATTATCACTGCATAAATATGCCATCTACTACTACCACCAACCTAAACCAACTCAGCCTAACAATTTCTTAAGTTAGTAAAATGAGCACCAGCCAGTAACAGCTAAAAGTAAGAAAACATGCAGAATAATAAACCTAGTCCAACAGGACAGATAAGAAATCTTATAATCAACAAAACATAAGATGTTTTCAATGTAAACTATTTTACATACAAGTTACTCACTCATCAGCTTCGAGTTGAAAAAATCCAACAGGATTAAACAAAGTGGCATCACCAGCTCCGGATTTACTAAATACACAACAAACACACTAAATAATATTTAGTGCATTTACCAGTGCCGGCGTTAGAGAGTTGGAGCCCCCTCAAATACAAGCGTGAGGCACTCATTTAAATAGCTTATTAAATATACCCAACAAAATACATATACAAATACACAAAACAAAATAATACTGTAGCTCCTAACACTGAATGGGCTGCAGATAAACACTATTATGGTGTGCTTTCTTTTTAAACAAATAAGAAAGAAAATTTAAATAGTGCACAATATTGACGCGTAATCCAATGAACCTCAGCCGCAGAGGGTGGAGTACTGGATTAAGGATAGCGTAAAAGCTGTCGTACAAAAAAATTGGAGTTGGAGACGAAAACAGCATACAAAAAGGAAACTGTTGCTTAATAAAGCCAATGAAAAGGGTATTCCAAATGGGGGCAGTGGCTATTGCAAAACTATCAACAACAAATCAGAGTCCGATGAAGGCAGGGTATGAGAAAGAACATAATTTGTACCTGGCTTTCAAGTAGTTCTTAAAGTCAGCTTCTTGCCACGAGTCATAGTCAGTGCAAGCAAGACAACGCTCAGCCTCGCATCTAAACAAACAACAGTTCAGCAAGTAACAAGCGCAAATCTTAATCTCTACAACCCAAAGGAAAAAAATCCCAAGCTTGAAAACCCACATAAAAGCTCTCTCTGTATTGTACGGCGCTGTGCAATCGTTCACAATGCTGATGACCACACAATGCCAAAACATTAGGTCCTCTAAAAAAGCCCCTCTGAACTGTGTTAGACTAAAGTTATCCTTCCACAATGCACACATAGGCCTAGGTTTACAAAATAAAGCTAAGAATAAAATTAGGGTTAGGAATAGGGATAGGGTTATGTAAGGGTTAAGATTGGGGTTAGGTTAGGGATTACGAATTAGTAATAGGAATAGGGTTAAAGTTTGTGCAGCAGGCTAGCTTTGACGATCCATGTTTCGACGATCCAGGTTTTGACAGAGAACCTCTCACAACATGATCAGCATTAAAAAAGCTATGAGTTGAATTACCAGCACAGCACACTCTTGGACAAGTGAATGAATACATTTGCGGCATAGATAGGATTACTCACTGAGTTTGTAAAACGAACATGATGCCACGGCTTGCAGCTCTCGCTCCCTTCTCAACCTTTATGCAATCAATCAATCAATTTAAAGATCAGTCCATCAATCGACCAATCAATCAATCAATCAATAAACGAGAGCACTTTTTGTAGTGTCACATATGTCGCAAACCAATCAAAGTCATGTACGGCAAAGACTAGGCTGAGTGTTCACATTTACTATTGCGCAAGATAGCTCATGTCAAGTGGCAGGACAGAATCCCCAACACAGACGTATTGAACATCTGTGGTATCATGAGCATAGAGGCTTTCCTGCTTAAAGATCAGCTAAGTTGGGTCAGTCACATCATGAACATGCCAGACAGTCGCATCCCTAAGAAAGTATACCATGGACAACTGGCAGTGGGAAAGTGCCTGCAATGCGGGCCAGTCTTACGGTACAAAGACGCTCTGAAGGTCAACATGAAGCAGTGCAATATGGGCCCGTCAACTCTGAGCAGTTACATGCAGGATCACTCGGCCTGGAGGGCTCCGTGCCACGAGGCGGTCGGCCGGTTTAAGGACTCGCCGGTTGAGGTTCTGGAGCACAGGAGAGCAGTTCAAAAGGGGACTCAACCTCGCAGCAACCTCAGCACCTAGCCGTATGACAGTTGCTCCCGCGTCTGCAGCTCCATAATTGGACTCCACGCCCATCAGCAAACTCATCCATGACAAGTGATCCATCATTTCGATGGCGCAGTCCAGCACTATAAGCAATGTAAATAATTCAGTTTAAAGCCGATGTTTAAAGTGCTAAAAAGATTGGCAGATCTACAGAGTAAGTTCCAAACTGAAAGTACACTAATGCACAAACAGCTCTGGTCAAAATACTGAAACTGAAACAGTCTAAACTACAGTGAAACAGTGAAAAATCTAACATATGCAAAGTAAAGAAAGTAGCCTTCCAGAGCTACAAGACCCAAGGGTGGTGCTATCTGTTTCCTAAGCCCTCAGCCAAACACCAGTCTACACTGCAAGATCATGGATACAGGGCTAGTGTATCATATGGTGTGCCTGTTTACAGTCCAGCTATCACTGGTATTCATTGCACCTACTCAGGAAGGGATGGCCAGGTTGAGTTTACCTGGGTCGCTGGTTATATAGCACAATGGTACTACTGTCTACTGATTGCTACCCGTTCAAGCACTAACCGAGCCAGTGTAGATAAACTTCACTGACTGAACACAATGTGTTAAGCACTACACTAAACCATCACCTATCTCGCATAATAATAATCACTTTGATGGTAAAACGAAGTACACAAATGTAATATAAAGCTAGCAAACCCTAACATGAAAAAGACTATTTGAAGATATGCATATTTAACGTACCCGGATGCTAGCCTTGGTAATTTCAAGCCACGATTGTCCACCATCACTTGCAAATATCATGCCCACTTTCGTTTTTCCCTGAGCGCTAATATATTCTGTGAAGCACACACGCACACATACGCCATTTTAATTTGTCACCACGTTATACCCGTTTTTCAGATTAACTAATTTGGGCTGTATCATGAACCAAAATTTTCGCAAATGTTTCACTTTAAATGTTACTAACTGCATCTGAAGCACAAAGTTGAGATAACTGTACATTCCCAAACTCTAGTAACATGACCTGGCTGTTTCAGCCATAATCAAATCATGCATACAAAAATTAATTACATAACTGTTAACTATCGATTACTGTTAGTCATAATTAATTTGGTTCAACAACCACTGACAGGTCTTAGCAAGCAGGCATTTCCAGTCTTTAGTGCTGGCTATTGCAGTGGCGTCATGAGCTAAAAAAAGTAGGTGGGGCAGGAAGTTAAAATTTTCTAACAGACACTACAAATTTCCGACAAAATTCCAACAGACAACTGCAAATTTTCGACAAAAAAAACTATAGGTGCTCAGAATTTCAATCTGACCCATTTTTCCAAAATGGAGTTTTTCAGCACCCAAATTTTTTAGTAAAAATTTTTTCCAGCAATTTTCAATTTTAAACAACCCAATATTAAAGGGGGGAGCAGCTGCCCCCCCTGCCCCAGCTACGACCCAACTGAACTATAGAAACAAGCTTCTATCGGACTGCATTGTCACTCTCAATCTTTGGGCAGCATTTCAAGACTTTCCACTTTCACTGTTCATATCTCGACCTGCTTGACTTCAACAATGTGGTCCTAGCAATAATGTTTAATATTTAAGCCACACTAAAACTCTGTGTGATCATGATGATGATGATAAACCATAGTTGTAATAAACATTAGGACAATTTTTTAAAAATGTTCATAATGCATTTTTCATGAGAAAATTTTTAAAACGTTTGCAAATGTCTATTGCAACTAAGTAATAAAGAAAGCCAAGTTACCAATGCTACTATCCTGTGACAGTAAGACATTGACAGGCGCTGTATTTTCATCCATCGACTCACCATCACATTCAACCAGCTTCAGCTTCAACGGCCGAGCTACAATGCACAATTTACTTCAGTCTTTGGTATACAAATAATATCAAACTAGCAATGCAACTAGTCCTTGACGAGAAAAAAGCAACTTGGTAGCAATGAGAGCAGCAGGAGTATAGCAGTATACGTCCGAAAAGAATCCGCCAGTAGCAGCCTGATTTCCTGCGACAAGTTTTGAGTAAGCATGCTGTTGAGAATTTGGTGCTGACTAAGAAGATAAGGCAAACTGCTAAAGTTTGTGTGCATCATAGAAAAATAACCTAAGCTGAACATCAGGGCTTCAAAGGACAGACTGGCTCTGGCAATGCATGGTCGCCAACGTCGTCAACGATGGCACGGCACCATAAGATTGAAAAGATCGTAACTGGTTCCAGTTCATTCCTCATTATATCTAACAACTCTCTCTATCTTACTCTCTTAGTTGAAAATTTAAACAAACATATACTACCAAAAATAAATCATTGTGGTGCTGTATAAAACCTGGTCTGACCAACTGAGCAGTACTATTATCGGAAACCTGAAGTTGCCATATAAGTGTAATCATTTTGTGCCAAAAACTAGCCAGATTCAGGTATGTAAATCCAGTTCTAGTTGCACTGTGACAACTAAATTCTGGCAAATCCTTAGCTATGACTAATGCCATTGTACATATTAAGTGTCAATGTCAAAGTCATTGTAAATAAAAAAAAGACCAACCACTTTGCTGAATTAACTTTTCCTTCACAGTGTTTGTCTTCCGAAGAAGCGCACTAACATCCAGCTCGGTTTCTTGCTCTTGAAATAACGTACAAATACGCAGCAATTCACAACCATTTTAAATGCTCATTGATTTAATTTAGCTGAAACTTACACAGGTCTCATAAGGTCTCAAAAGTGGCAATTTTTACAGATGGATACCACAACTAAAGCCTAACCAAAAATTCTATGGCTAATGCAAAAAAACAAGATTAGAATAAGAGGTAAAAAAAAATGCACAGTTAAAGCATCAACATTACTATATAAACACTACTGATTCCTTACTGATTACTATACAAAACATTACTGATTTCTAGGAAAAAAAACCATTTTAACACTGCTGACGATAATCATGAACACTCAGCCTAGTCTCTGTTATTATGTGCAGGCTTGATTCATGTGTGACGCATGACGGGTGCTAAATAAACATCTGTTTACTGATTAAAAAAATTACAAAAAGTTAAAGATGTCTATAGTTAATAATGGAATCTCAAAGCTATAAAGTATCAGCTGATATATGGAATCACACGATGTCACCTAACTGCTTGACATAGACGAAAGCACCCCCACCTTAATCCCAGCGAAGCACTGAACTACTCTATTTACCTACCCGGAGAGAGAGAGAAGGCTGAATTGGCCTGCAAAGGTAGAACCTGCTAAAAGAACTGTTGTTATAGAGCTTTATCACACAGACAATATAATGCACATGTCAAGACTGGCCTCTATTTGTCTCACAACCGTGTCCAAACTTTTTATGTTTTTATTGTTTTATATATAACTGCTTTCCGTTTCAATTTTTCTCATTTTAGTTCCTTTTAAAACAGTTCATTCTTTTACTGTGTGTACTTGATTAAACTGGCAGCTTGCCTACTAGTTTTCCAGCACAATCATTCATCATATCATATCATATATGAGTATTGCTGTGTTTACTTACTGTAGACATCGGTGAGTAACGTCAGGGTGCTGGCAACATGGCCCCGACATAGACAGAACTCCAGTAGACAGCTCAGCCAATCAGCTCCAATCTCAGCTGATCCACTATGTCTGCAAACAGTCATCGTACGCTTCATCATCTTATCTTTGGTCCAGAGAGAACTAAGAAAATGAGTAGTAATGCCGATCAAATCAAAATCACGATTTTAGGCCAGCAAAACAACAGTATGCTGTACAGTGAATTAAAATGTGCTGTTACAGTTTTACTGTTCTTGCGAAGAAAGTTTAAGAATATCATAAACTGAAACAAAAAGTAACTTAAAAGTACTAGTAAAACAGAAAGATCATGACGTCAACTCCTACCAAAACTGAAATGAAACACAACTTAGCAGTACTAAGAAAATCTAAAAAATTGTGAGCTCAACTCCCAATTGGGTCACTACCAAGTGATTACGACTTAGATGGGTGACCTTTTGCAAACAGGTAAACTGCCTCGGTATACAACCCACATTAAGCTCAACTCAGCCTTCCAACATCTGGAGTAAGCAAATCAAATAATGGCCTACTCGGCCGGGGTTAAAACTGGGCACATTCACCTGTGTTGTGTGACAGGTTATACTGCATGATCCCATATGGCAGGGGATGATCCATAGCTCTGCAATGGATTTCCCATAAAGAGGTATACAGTATACATAAATGCCCTTTAACCTCAATAAATGCATGATACAGTTGTCTAAAAGGAAAGCCAAGCACTAACTTAAGAACATAAGAACATACCAGTGCAGCTTTATGGTACTTGTGAAAAATAAGTACATCACGGACTGAGACAAAAAAAACAACTTAAAAGTACGAAAAGAAATCAAAAAGTCGTGAGTTCAACTTGCGATCTAGTCGATACCTAGTGGTTACACCCTGAATGGGTAGCATGCAGAGTTAAACAATCTCTAATATAACTAACACCAAAATTAGCTCAACCTTCCATCCCTCCGGGGCAGGTAGATCGAGTACTGGCCTGCTTGGCTGGGATGTGATTACATATGGCAGGTGACACTTTGTACCTCTGCAATGGGTTTCTCATTAAAAGCTATACACACCCATTAACCGTATAAAATGCATGCTACAGCTGTCTAACAACAAAGCCAGCTACTAACTGTGACAAGTTGTACAGGAAAGTTGAAATATCATCCAACATCTGATCAGTGATGACGGCGGGTTTTTCCTTGCTGTCCGCCGACAGAGACAGTGGTGGCATGCTTGCAAGTGCCAGTCTGAAAACAACAAACAACAGCACACCAGATAATTCGATATCACACAATTATTCTGATGGTTCCCGAATGCAAATCAAAAGCCAGAAAAAAGTCCGCAACATCCTACTAGTCATCATCATCATCATCGACAACCGTGGGCTCAATGCCCGTTGGTGTCTGACGCCATTGTTACTATCGCTGCCCACCGCTGCCTATCTAGGGCAGCGTGGCTTAACTCCTGCAGGGT
>Ga0056128_1000473_pt1 | contig 36240 bp, 31 predicted proteins | sample WorMetLIZISLAND2_FD_71113 | JGI IMG/M metagenome (GOLD analysis project Ga0056128, IMG submission 71113) | Marine gutless worms symbiont microbial communities from Max Planck institute for Marine Microbiology, Germany - Olavius geniculatus... ...
CCCCCCCAATTTCGTGGCCACCCATGATTTTTTTGCAAGGATAACACAAATATCTGATTTTTTGTACGAAATTTTAGAAAAGTGAGCAAATTTGTAGCTCCCATCGAATGTCCAAAAACCAAAAGTGCTTCAGCTTCAGAGGGGCTTTTCCCCTTGTTCCCCCACCAGGGGCTCTGCCCCTTGACCCTGCTGGGAGCTCTGCCTTAGACTCCCGTTATAGGCTCGCGCTACAGCGCTCGCCATGGGGCCATGCCGCCCAAGATGTTGAAGGCTAAAACCGCCACTGTGTACTACCGGTACAACTACAACAAAACTACAGCTGTAATAACGACCACAACAAAAGCCAACGAACGTCAAAAATGGATTCATTAAGCATCAAACATTAACAACATCAGCCGCTGTTTTGACCCAATTTCTCACCCTTGTAATGCATTTTGAACAGGATAACAATGGTTCAATTCGCTGCTTAAAGATACAGTACTTACTGAAAGTATATCAACGACGTTTTGCACAGCCCTATGAATCTTACTATAATGTTTGTCTATACTATAGACAAACATGTTTGTCTTACTATAGTTTGTCTGCTTGTACGTCTGTCTGTCTGTCTGTCTGTCTTGTCACTCCCCTCTGGCGCCTTCTGTGTTGCACAATCGCGGACCCCGACCACAGCATTTGAGTCTTTAGGTCTTAGGTATGCGCCCCCACCTTTCCCCTACCTCCCCCCACGAGCACCCTGAGGGGGCAGGGGTGGAGTTGCCGGGTAAGTGCGTGGACACACTCATAATGGAGTGGACCCTCCTGTAAGGGGAACAAAGACAGCAATTATAACAAGTTGACGGTAAATAAATGAAATTCACAAAGCGGACCTTGGCAAACTGTGGAGTAGTGAAGGTCGTGAAATCCGTTCTGATCTGAGCGCCGGGCTTGTACTTGGCCAAACAGCTCGTCACCTTCACCTGCAGCTGAATACACAGACAACCACACACAGCTGTATATCTGAAAAACAACGTCAAAGTCCTCCCTAAGCCACAAAGGGGCAGCGACGACCTCTGTTTCTTTAGACCTCAGCCAGACACCAGTTAACACTGCGAGACAATGGATAACGGGCCAGTGCATCATGCAGTGAGCCTGTTTACATCCCAGTTTTTGCTACTACTGACTTTTGCTGGTACCCACAAAGGGACGGCCAGGCTGAGCTCAGTGGCTGGTTACACAGTGAGATGGTTTACGCACCTGCAGAGTGCAGATGGTCACCAATCCATCTTTGCCTCGGAATGTCTGTCAGCCATAAGATCACCAGTACTCAGAAAGTTATGAAAAAATTTAATCAAATTAAATGGTGAAAACAGCCAGATAACAATCGACTACACTATGGGCCATAAATAACGTGGCATTTTACTTTTGTCCATATCTATGTCAATTATTGACCAATTTTCAAAATTCTTTCACTGGCACAGTCTGTGCCAATTTGCAATAACGTGTTTATCACATATCCCGACATAACGTAAAGGCATCTCTACACTACCTTGTGAAATATAAATGCAAGTAAAAACTAACAATAATAACAAACATTTAAGTAAATGAAAATACCACTTCAGACCAACATTGCAGTGAATGATCTGTACGACACTAGACACCCACACGGGTGTCCCACACGGTCTAGTGTCGTACAGACCATTCACTGCAATGTTGGTTTGAAGTGTTCTTTTTCAATTTAAAAAAGATGTTTGTTTGTTATTATCATTATACATTCGTATTTTATTTATATTTTACAAGGTAGTGTAAAGACACATTTATGGTGTGGTGGAAAATATAATAATCACATTCTTCCAAATTGTCTGTCAGTGAAAGAATTTTGAAAACTGGTCAATCATTGGCAAAGACATGGATGAAAGTAAAGTGCCACGTTTCCTATTGGCCGACCCTGTAGATTATGGTTGAGATCAAAATCATCAAACAAACACTGAAATTTAAAAAAAAATCTTTATCAAATATTGCAATTACAACAGACAGTCAGTAATAAAGAAGATTAAGATATAAACACTTTGCATGCATTCTAGCTTCCACATATCCAGAAATAAGACAAACAGAAAAGCAGGCAGACAGAAGGACAGAGGAACAAAAAGGCAGACAAGCAGAGAGACATAGACATGCAGAGGAAGACAAGCACCTTACTGGATTATCAAGCTTGCCAGGATGTTAGAGTCCTCACCGACTCCAAGCTGCTACTCTAACGCCTCGCTCAAGGTTCTGCTCGTCAGACAGACACCATATGCAGCTCCATTTGGATGGTTCTTGCAACTATTGGTTCGGTGAACCTAGTCAATGTCCAGTAGATTCCGAGACATGTGGGTCTGGAAGGCAAGAAGGAAAGTTCAACACAGACCCTCGACGCCTCTGGGACTTACTGAAGCGGGGATTGGGGCGGTGACCTGTCCCCCTGACCGGGAATGAAAGAGAGAGAGGCAGGAAGACACAGACACACAAGTAGACACAGAGAAAGACAGAGAGAGACAAAGAAAGAGAGTAAAAAATACCTCATCACATCTTCGATGAAGCACAGCGCGGCGAGCAAGCTGTGCTGCAAACTGAGCTCGTGGACCATTAGGACCTTCCTCCAGTACACCTGCAAAAACATACTAAAACACATAGTAAAACATTTCAAGCTCTATCCACACTTCCTTGCAACGCTGCAACACTGTCACACTCAAACTGAGCACATGGACCATTGGCACCTTCTTCCACTACTCCTGCAACAATACACTGAAACATTTCGTGCTCGGTCTACGCTTCCTTGTAACACAACTGCAACAACGGGCTGATACGTTTCACACTATCCACACTGCCTTGCAACACAGTTCTGCCACTGCTGCACCGACACACTCAAACTCATTAACACCCTCTTCCACTACTCGTGCAGTAATAGGATGTGACATTTCAAGCTCCACACTTCTTTGCAACACAACTGGCACTGCAACATTGACACTCAAGCACCATCCACACCTTTGCACAACACTCCTGCAACAATACACTGCAACATTAGCACTGCAGTCAATTTTGCGCAAATTCATTCCAATCTCATTGAGTTAAAAAAGAAAAAAATGAGTGCCTTGTTCATCCAGAGACCGTGTATTAACACTCAGGCACCATCTACACTTTCGTCCAGCACACATACAGCATCACAACGGTGTTAAACACCATGAAGGATCCTCCACACTTTTGGACAGCAAACGTAAACTCTGCAGCATGCTGCATAGAACGAAGACTGACACTGATATTCATCCACTAAACTACGCAGAGCATGCCTCAAATGTCTGTCTTTCTAGAGAAAAAAAGTCAGTAAATACTTTTGGACCATGCACCCACCATTTTTAGTCTTTAATCTTTATAGACTAAAATGCCACAAACTTTTGTCACATTCGGTTCAGCAGAGTTCTCACTTCTCATGACACTGAGTGCAACATGAATTTACTTATTTATTTACTTACTGACAAATAAACAACAACGGGATAAAAGTACCAGCAAATGCTTACTGTCATCACAAGCAAAGACTACGTTACTCTGAAGAGAAGCGCAGAAGACAGAAGCAGCTGGCAGAAGAGTTCTGTCATCTGCCGGTAAAGAAAAAACTTACTTACTTACAGACACTGTCAGCTTGTTCCAGTGCAAACTTAAAACTCACCTTTTCTCCACATGTTTCAATGATTTTTAATTTTGACATTTGTAATGCACTCTAGGTCTAGGCTCATGTAGGGAGGGCAGTATACTATTACGACTACTTACTTATGTGGACAGAATGTTTGTTACCTGGCTTGCATTTGGTGATGTCGACAACTCGCATGCTGATGCAATCTTTATACAAGTCCTGCAGTAGATCTTCGCTCTCTTTCAGCAACTGTGCAATCTCAGGATTGGGTTTGAATGGCTGCTGTGGTACATGGAGTGGCAGCAGCTTCAAAAGCTTTTCCTATGTTTTATAAACCACCACCACAAAATAGCTAGAGCTAGCCCAACAAACTTGTGCTGTGTTTTATATATGAACACAATTGCAACTTCTGGCCAAATTTCATTAACTACTAAACTACTAATAGCTTATCAACTTTTTGTTTTTTACCACTGTGTCTTTCTATATGTATATTAAAGAACTCCTATGCTATGAGGAGTTTTACAATATGCAATATGATAGGATATAAACTTGTAAAAATGTGTATGTGAAGAAAGAATTTCATTAGCACCTGGCAGTTACAAATATTGGATATCTCCAGCACAGTAAAAAGTAACTTGAAAACTAGGAAATAGTCAGATGGCCAAAAAAAGTTTAATGAATTACAAAATCGCAATTTACAGTCTATCACCAGTCAACAAGCTGAACAACAATTCATAATATATCAGTAAATGCTACAAACAAAAATAAACACTGCACAAAAAAAACTAAAAATGTGTAACAGAAGTCTATAGTTTATTTATATGGTGTGTATTAAGCTACAAAGAGATCATCATAGATAAGCTAACAGCTGTGTTGATATTCTTGTTAATGCATCGTTACAGCAAGGATGAGATTTTTCAGACCAAAGAACTGTAGCATACCACACACTATCTCACAAAATAAGACACAAACTGACTGACCTTCATCTCAGCTCCACGAAGTCGACAGACTTCTTGTCTCGATGACCTCAGAGCTTCCTGTAGCGATGCTACCTACAAGTGTGAAAACAGCCATCAACATATTGTTTATTTGCCAAGTTTATTTACTAAACTATATAGCCAATTCAACAAAATACCAATCTCAGATGGATTCAGTAAGAAAATACCAACAAATTGCTGTCCACCCACATGTGCCTAAGTGTCTGTTCATTTCACAAAATTCATGTGACTAATAATTAAAAACGCAGAATAGAACGTAAAAAGATCAGGAGGACTGTACATACTTGTGACCAATGCCACCGCAACATCTCTTTCAGTTATTATCTGTCTCGTTGCTATAGCATAGCAAGGGACAGATTATGAAATCACTTCTGTCACACTGTCATTCTGTCTGTAAACACTCCTACGGCCGCAATATTGATTCAATTTTAATTAAATTTTGCACAGTGTTTCGGGGCCCAAAAAGTAAGATCGAGTTTGTTTGGGATAAAAATCTGATAACTCCTTCCCAAATTTTACCCCAATTTTTTAAAAATTTGCATTACGGCCTATGGAGACTTCAAAGCGGTATAACTCGGTCCCCGTAAAAAATAATTGCGCGCTGTTTGCACCTACCCCCCTATTTTTGGGCCCGGGCTATCCGATGGTGTCATTCAAATTTCTCCCTTGCCAACCCCCATTGCTATGGCAACGAATTTTGGGACAAAATTGACTATAACTCAACTCCCGCAAAAGATAATTGCATGCTCTTTTCACCTACCCCCTATTTTCGGGCCGGGCTATGCAATGGTGTCATGTAAATTTCTCTCCTGAAGACCCATGTTGTCATGGCAACCAACCGTTTTTATTCAAAGACAAAATTGGCTGCAGGCTTAAAAGAGCGTCAAACGCTAAGACGCAGCTGCTAGGCTATAGAGCGTGACAATGGGACAGATACCTCGTTCCACAGAACGTATTTCTAGTTCAGTACTAAAATCACTCATAGTTTCGGCCAAAACCAAATCTTATCACAGTGGATTCAATGAAAACTGAAACATCACTGAAACTGCATTTAATGTCAGATTCGGAGCCTAAACCTGAGCCTGAAACTACAGTCAACCATTACACTACTGCCTACCAGCAGACGGCAGAGAAATAAAAATAAAAATGACGATGCTGACGATGAACTGTATCTAGTTTTTGTACCTGGTGCTGAAGCATTGAAGACTCTTTACTGAGTGCCACCGGTGACGCACTTGCAGCTGATCCCAAGCCTAAACACCGACAACGAATAAAGTCCAATACAGCAGTCTACAGCTCTTCATGGGAAACCAATCTCGGAGCCACTGAGAGTCACCTGCCATATGGCATCACACAGTACTGCCTGCCACCTGACAAAGGTGAACATTTCCCACTTGAACCCCAGTCAGACAGGTTGATACTCCGATTTGCCTACCCCGGAAGGATGGAAGGCTGAGTTGATCAAGCCACCATGATCATAGAGAATGTATTGTACTCATATTCTCAATCCACTGGGCGACTTCACTTTTCGACTTAAACTTTTGCTGAAACTTTCACTGAGCCTAAACTTCAGTCCAAGTACCTACTTAAGTCAAAAAGTGAAGTGATTTCGCTTAGCTGGAATCCACTTCGACTTTTGACTCAGCTGAGCGAAAAAATGGTGAGTGGCGACTATTAACAGTTCCATACGTATGGAGAGTTTAGTAAATTAAAACAGCCTAGTACAAAAAATAAACGCCATAATGGCTACACAATGACGTAAAACATCACGTAATTACGTCATATGCGTGCGCAGTGCAATTAAATAAGCAGGCCCAAGCGTAATTGGTTGATTTATTTCCTGTTAAGTTTACCGGCTTTCTGCCATTTTTAATCGTTTAGTTAAACTTTGGTCTAAGTACAGACTTTAGCGTTCAGCTTTAGTTTTGGCTCAGCAAAAAGGCTCAGCGAAAGTCAAAGTGAAGTCGCCTGCTGTTCCATTAATAAGTAGACCACAGGCAAGTATGAACAATAAGAGAGAGCTATATGCAATCTCTTGTTTGATCCAAATCAAGTCAATCAGCGTCCCCACCCCTACTGCCAGCCCAAATCTTGCAAAATCTTGCATAACTGCCCAACTACAACTACTTACAAGTTCTGTTCAACCGCCCCACCATGTTTTCCAGCGTTAACAGCAGTTCAGGCCAGATTCCCAGAACAGGAAGTGCTAGCGGATAATAGAGCAACAGACCAATTAAATGTAAACTGAAAATAGCGATGGTCGGACATATATGGAATTTTGCAGCTCTTTTTTTCCACGAGCTGGAAGGTCTCCCAGTCACACAATCAACTGGTATGCGATGTGTCGTGAAGCGTAAATCAAAACATGTCTCCTGTCCATATCACATTTAATGACAGCTCGACTTTTTCGCTGCCAGACTTCTACATGCGAATAACTAATTTCCCCACATGGTGTTTGTATCGAAAAAAGAAACGAAACTCCTCCGACCTAGGTGTCGACTACGGTCGTGAACGGCACTGGACTGGGAGCATCTGGTTGACTATAGTCACTAACGGCACTGACACAGTGGCAGTGAAAGTGTTAATTGCAAATTTTCCGCTAAGTCTACATGTAAAAAATTCCAAAAATCCATCAGCATCTGGCAAAGATATGTACAGATGTTCAGTGGCGTGTATTTTTTTGAGTCACGGTGTAGATCTGACGGACCTGCAGAGCTCTGTCTGACAATTCCCTCCATCAAGTTCTTCCGTGACAGCTCTTTAACCCTCTCCCTCAGCTCCGTCTTCTCGCGCTCCAAAGCGTCAATGTCACCCTGCAGCTGACCCATTGCCTCCTCGTGTTCCCTACACAATGCAGCAAAATCGCAGACATTATTCGAATCAATTCACTGAAAATACATTTCTACAAACATCTCGAATGCGCCAAAATGACATTAATATATTGTCAATATTTGCAAATGAAAATGTTTTCATCCTCACTGTCATCAAATACTCACAAAATGGAAGCACTTGAACAAAACTCGAAATGCCAGCCACACAGTTCTGCCATCCAGTGAATAATACACGATGTCCCCCTCCCCAAAAAACCCTTTGCAAAATTGTTTAGTCAGAACGTTAGAACGTTGTCAACTTTCCACCAACTTTTATAATTTTGGACAGAAAGACGGCAAAGAAGAAAGAATTATGTGAAACGCACTTTTTTCCATCTCACACAATTTCCATCAACACACTACTGTGTGATGACGATGATGATGATGAAGGACGAATCAACTTTAGCATGGCGTTAAGTCCTAAGACTACAAGGACACGTAACAATAAGCTTAAGTCATGTAATAGTAGTCAGCGCAATGAGACGTTCTTAGTCAACCAACAAAAAACGTCAAAAACTGCGACAACACAATAACGTGACTGGCAGCCACACCGCGGCGCCTGAATTGGCGTGTGAATTGCAGATGTTCCAAATCATTAGACAGATGTTGTAGACTGCTCTCGTATGTATCATCGGTTATACAGAGGGCACCATTTGATTTAATAATTTTGTGATATTAAGTAAATATACTACACACCACATTTTAGTCTATCGTGTGCTGATTAGGTCTCTGAAAACATTTAATTCCAACCACCAACGTAGCATTGTGTAACAACTTGGAACATTTGCCTTTATGATAACTGCGCAATGACACAAATTAGGTGAGATGGAAATTGAGTGCACCTCGCACTTTTATACTCTTTGCCATCTTTGTGCCAAAATTATCAAAAATTGGTAGAAATTTTATCAAATTGTTTTCACCAGAATTTTATCAGATTTCCACCAATTTGATAAAATTCTGGCGAAAACAATTATGCAGTTTTTTTGTGATGTGGCATCATGAAGTATTGTAAGCTTGGTGAAAATACATTAGTTGGCATTACGGTGCTTCCGTCATTACAAATTTGTTTCGTCGTGTGCAACTCTGATACTCATATATTTGTTTTCAGGATGAGTTTCGTTACTCACTTTTCCTTTCTCTTGAGCTCAAAGTTGGCCTCGTCGAGCTTGTGCTGTATTTTGTCGACGCGATCATCGGCATCTTTGGTGGCGTTATCGAGACGCTTTTCAATCAAACCAACGCGGATTTGCTGTTCGCTCAACTCATCTTCCTACGTAATTACACACCCGGCTAGCATGCTGTACTGGCTTCATATTCAAACTAGACAGTTAAGCATCACGCAAGGTTGAAGCTATCCATAGTAGCCCATGTAGCATGCTATGATATTTATAGCAATGATGTCAGTGTCAGCCAATAGCTATCAGCCTAGCTGGGCCTGCCTAGCAGCAGTTGTTAGTAATAGAATGCTCCTATCTTGCAATAATAAAGTATCCAAAAAATCCAGTCGTTTCATCTTGAAATTCAAAAGGGTTCTTGTGAGAAACATTCGTGCTAAATTTGATCTAGCAAGTTGCAGCAGTTCATGAGTTATTGTGGTAACAGAGAAACAAACAAACAAAATACGACGCAACGACGCTGAAAACAATATTGTTGTCACTGCTGCAAACATTAACAAGTCACACAGGCCAACTCAGCCTGGCCATCCCTCCGTGGCAGACAAAATAAGTACTGGCAATAGTTACAGCCAGCACAGGAAAAAAAGATGAGTTCTGCGTAACAGTAGGTCCTGTTGCCAAAACTGCTGAGCGTGCGACGGCATACTGACGCCCCAGTCGGTTAAAAGTGCTGGCTGTTAACAGAGACATTTGGCAATCCAGCTTGAACTGTATGCTAGATTAATTGCGTTTAACCCTCGCCAGCTCAAAGTGCCAAAAAAGGGGATAAGCTCCCATGCAATAAACATAGATGCATATGTAAAACTTTCTTCTTCTTCCATTTATCATCAATCAGACAGTGCCACAGCAATTACAGCACTATGCATATATACAGTGTTTTATAAAAAAGACTCCTTTTGCTTTCTTTCATAATTCACTCAAATAACGATCAATTTACACGAAATTTTTACTAGTTGTAGCTGAAGAAATACTAATTCAAAATATTTCAACAAATATGGCCGTTGATTAAATATTCTTTGCTAGTCGTGACGTAACGATGACGTCATAATGTGTCACGAGTACAAGCTCGCTTGTCTCAACTTATGCTGTTAGTTGCTACACTGCTTCGATGGTGAACTTAATTTGGTTTGCTGATGAAAAATGTTCATCATGTGAAAACCAAGCCACATGAAGGCTTGAAATCAAGTTTCTTGCAATCTAGAAATTCAACCATCTCGCAATCTCTGTGCGCTGGTGCACCATGTTGCTGGAAGCTGCAATCAGCAGCAAAAATCAAGCTATTCCAACAGCTGTGTGAAAGTGATCGCTTTGGGCGATTTTTGTGGCTGCAATGGTAAAAATTCAACAATTAGCCAACAGTGAAGCAGACTAAGTTCACCATCGAAGCAGGGTAGCTATTCAGCAACTGACAGCACCAGTTGAGACAAGAAGCTTGTACTCACGACACATTATGACGTCATCGTTACATTAGGACTAGCAAAAATATTTAATTAACAGCCACATTTCGTTAATATGTTGTGAATTGCTATTTCTTCTGCTACAACTGTTAAAAATTTAGTGCAAATCGATCATCATTTGAGTGAATTATGAAAAAAAGTAAAAGGGGTCCCTTTTTTATGAAACACCATGTATATGGCACATCAATAGAGAACTGATCTGGATCAAATGCAAGCAACAGCAATAAAACAGGCAGAAAAAGTAGACACAGACTTTCACCATTATACTGCCCACCTTCTGCAATACAGAGACATGTGCTAAATTCAGGCTTAGTGATCAAGTCTGACTAAAATATAAGTCCCAAGAAACTACAGTAGAAAACAGTAGGATAAACGAACCTTGGCTTTAAAAAGTCTTTTCATCTCGTTGACAAATTCGTCCTTACTCTGCATCTGAGACTTGAGATTCTCAATATCAGCAAACTCGGCTTTCACTGCTAAAGCTCTCACGTCCACCGGTGCTGCTGACTACAACAACAACTATTACTACTACAACAACTACTACAATGACGACGACTACTAATACACATAAAATAACTACTACTACTACCATAAATACTACTATGACAACTATACTACAACTACAAGCCAGTGCTGAGCTTTGAGATTCTCAATTTCAGCAAACTCAGCTTTCACCGCGAGCGCTCTCACATCCACCAGCGCTGTCAACTACAACAACAACTACTACTACTACAACTTCGACTACTAATACAACTACAACTAAAACTACTATTACTACTACACGTCCACTGGTACTGCTGACTAGCACCAAAAATGAAAACTTCATAGAAATTCACTACCATACAAGCAACTGGAGAAACCCAGAAAAAAACACAAAGTAATCAATACTGTACAACTACAACTAATAAATGCAACACACTTTTTCACAATAACCAAACAACGTTTCATCATTATAGGTTAAACAGGATGCACAAACTTGCGTCTAGTGAAAGCTAAGAAAAACGCTGTAAAGTTTTTCATAAGTGGACCTCTCCTTGCATTCAACCAAACAACATCTCACCATTGAAGCCAACTGGAAAAAAAACAATTTTGCCAGAAAAATAAGCTGGCGTTTATATAATATCAGATCAGTAAAAGTAAAAACAGTGTAAAAAATAAGTAAGTTAACTAACCCGCTTCTCATGGGTGCCGTCAAAATCATATTCGCCATTTTCCATTGACACACCGATCTGCTGAATCACTTTGCACACATTCTGACACGAGTGTCTAAAACAATGACAGAACATAAGCAGTATTAATTAGCAACTAAAAATGATACACTCTATCACAGTACTGCTGGTAACTCGTTACATTACACTTATCCATTCATCTTCTAATTTCTGTCCTCCTATCTCTCACCACACTGTGGTGTTATAACTGTGCATACTGTAATCTCATTCCCAGTTAAGTGTGACGACTAAAGACTAAAGCACATTTTCATGCATGGCGAGATAGCTCAGTAGATAGAGCGTTGAGCCTTGGATCGAAGGTCCCAGGTTCAAATCCCACCCCGTCAGGGTCGACTCTGCCCTTAATAGATCTTGGTCGATAAAATGAGTAGCACAACGTGCGAAGATAACAGGAAGTCTCTGTTGAGGACTAATCCAGCCAACAGAGATATATGCAATCTCGAGTAATACTCCCTGGTTCAAGGATATTGCAAAGGGATGAGCTCCTCTATGCTGTGGCTACTGGCCTTGCGCTGTATAAACTCTTTACCTTTTTATCACATGCACGAACCATGCAGAACATAGTCATGACATAAGCATGTTTCCATCCAGCCAGGAAATGGAGGGTCTATTCCAAAGCCCAAAGACCTTCATGCGGCAAATAAAAAATGGCAGTCTGGTACTTTCTATACCACTGCTCACAGGAGTCAGACGTTACAGTCTCCGAAGCGACAGCTGATTGGCATGAGCTAATGATACCATGGTGCATTGTATGGCCATCCGTAAACTGCCTGTGCCAGCAAACAACTGGACCTGCAGTGCAGCCAGCAGACATACCACCACCCTATAAATCAGTACTTTTACTCATTCCACTGAGGGTAGAAGGCTAAGTTGACTTTTTATGCTGCATCCAACATATCTCAGTTTAAATCCAATCTAAAAGTACTGTCTCAAGTACAGAGTATAGCAAAACTGACCGCAGCAGCTGCATATCAAAGCTGTCAGTTTTTCCATAGATCTTTTCCATCGCCCTCACAGCCAGCTTCTCCAACTGACTTGAGCCCAGACCGAGCTGGTCTATACCACATCAAACAACGACAGCCACAATGATAACTATACGGTGGTGCAAGAAAACGGAACATACACGGAGTTTATTAAGAAATTGGGACAGTTTCGGAAACAATTATCCTCAATTATTGCATTAAAACATAAAGTTTAACCTTTACAGAAACACAAAACATGAGAACCTAAAATTGTAAGAACTCCATTATACACATGCATATGTAATTAACATAATGGTACCGGTAGTTCTAATAATCTTCCCTGTTATCCTCCAGACAGTCATCAATCTTATAATGCTGTCTACTGGAAGACAGGGACCGGCCACCTAAATCATTACATGCAAAAATAAGCCATGCAGCACTTTCGAAATAACACTTTTGAAATCAATTCTTACACTTTTATATTCAGTGTTAGTTAAATAGTTCCAATAGTCTGATCTTCTATGAAGCACTTAACAACTACAACTAGTGATACAACTACAAGTAGCATTACTCAGCTGCAATTACTACTAACATCCGGTACTACGAACACTTTTCCACAGTAACAATTCACACCACTATGACACATAGTTTGCTGATATGCCATCAAAAATTATTTATTACTACTTCTGCTGCTACTACTACCGCTACAACTAATACTACAACGATGACAGAACAAAAAAAACATATCGACTATCTCTACAGTTGATATACATTATTGCACGCAATAACAAGTAACAAAAAAAATTGAGCTAATGCTCACGAGACGCGCAAAAGCCTATAGCAGTTCCGATTCAGTAGTTTAGCTGAAAATCGGGGTGTCTGCGCTAAGTTAATATACAAATGCCAAATTCTCTATCTGGATGGCATAATGATAGTTCCGTGGCACCACATTGTGAATGATATAGACTTGCATTGCAGCCCAAAATCGCCAAAAAATCCATAAAACCCCCTATTTTGGCGTTCAAGGTCATTGGATTCGGCGCCAATCGAGAGCCAGTGTATGACTTCCTATTAGTGATTAATAGTAATATAGGCCTTATCTCGCACCGTTACTGAGATACAGTGACTTATTGGCCAAAAATCGCAAATTTTGCCCATCTCGTTTAGCGCCATCGTTCGGGGTGACCCCCTTCAAATCTATGGAAAAGCTCTACGGTTCCTGAAACTAGAGTCTTCCAGGCAGCCGATGATGAAGATTTGGTGATTGTAGCTTGCAGTCTTTTGACTGATCCACCCGCATGACAGACAGACGGACGGACAGACATAATTGTGATGGCTAAGACGCGCTAAAGCAGTAGCTGCTTTCGCGCGTAAAAAGCTGTGTCATCAAGTAATTGCTGTCACAGTTAATGTATTCCAACGGCTGCATGAAACAGAAAACTTAACATGATGCACGGAAAACAAAAAAAATACTACTTAACAAAATGTTTTCGGACAAATAAATACTTAGACAAAATAAACAAAAAATCTGATTAGTTGAAACAGTTATAAAAAATAATCAACCAGTAAAAATGTTATTGAAATTTCGCAACATTTAAATTTAAATTCACCAAAATAATAACACATTAATAAGAACAAACATAACTGCACAACAAAAAGAAATTGCATGCACATGGGACAGTTTTTGCATGACACAAACACATGCATTCAGTTCTCATAACAGACTATGAAACGTGTTCAGAAAAAATACACCTCCGCCTGTTTTGTCGCATAGCTGCCATAAAAATTTACCAATTTCAATAATAATTTAGGAAAATAAAAGTCCAATAATGCGGACTATGCAAATATGAAAAATAATGTAGCATTGGACAAATATTCTTTGCTAATAAAGGAATGAACTGAGTACATAAGCAAGTGTTGGTGCAGCAACAGCATTTAAGAAAAAAGTCAGTAAACAGATTCAAATAAAAAAATGGTACACAGCAAAACTTCTTAATAAAATTTTGGACATTTTTTCGGAACAAAAAGACTAGACTTTACTAAGGGGCAAAAATTTTCCTCCATTTTGCCCCAATTTTTCGCACGATAATGTGACATCCATCACACAAGAGTTACGAAGCTCACGTACTGACTGTGATGGCTAATAGCTCAAATGTGTTACATCACCATAGTAACATACAAGATGCAGCCAAAACATGCATAGAACCACACGATGGACTGAAAAACTGAAATACACAATGCCAAGAAAATAAGACAAAGCAGTCTGGGAAACGATACGACAAACAAACATCTCCGAGAACAAATATTAGCAACCGCAGATTAGCGAACTACGCAAACTAAACTCAAAATCGAAAAACAGTCAGTACCTGCATCACTGCCAGGAGCTGGCTGACCTGCTGGTAATTGTCAACAATAATAACAAACAATTTATATAACTGAAACAATATGTCAGCAGTAAGTCAACAACTCTAACTCTGACGCAGTGGCACTGCGACAAACGGATGGGAGAGAAGATTGGGACAGTAGCCCCTCATCCCATGTTTTAACCTCTCGGAAAATTTCTTCTTGTCAAGAATTTTCTTCCAAAAAGTACAAAATTTTGGGATAAATCCCCCATTTGGGGAGAACATAAGAGCAATCAAAAATTATTACAAACAACACATATCTTCTCTGTTAGAAATTTCCAGTTGTCTGTCACTAAGTTGCAACTTCTTGAGGGGCAACTGACCACCCTGATCTCCTAAATTTTACCACGTTAGAAAATTTTCTTGCAAACATAAAAACAATTTGTATCTAAAAGACCCGTTCTTAGATACTTTTGGAACGATGTCAATTATTTTGAACAACATTTCTTGTCTGTCTGGAAATTTCGACTTCTTCCCCTCAAACGTTTTTAAGCCATGATGCCACTGACCCTAATGTTAAACTGGACGGACGGACAGAAAGACTAATGGATTGGTAAGACCTGTACTGCAGACAATTAGAATGGCCACACAACAACAACGAAATCTGCTAAATTACTTCTCATAATGTCAACATTAATCGGAACCAGCAGTTATCAACCTCATATACAGTAAAGTCGGTTATAAACTATAACCCAGACAAGATGCCATTCAGTGTTTCTAGTGAAATCTAGCAGTAGTTTTTAAGCAGTATCGCTCTTGCAGCTCAAGCAATTCCGCCTATTCTGACACATTTCTCTGTAGCGCAGTCTGTCTGTCACATTTGTGCACCATGCTTGAACGGTCTGACACGTGTGTGGTCCAATAACGCATCGTGTTAGATGGCGGTCAATGACCCACCAGTGAAAAGAGAGTTAAAGGTAAAGGTAAAGGTTGTCAATTTGTATAGTGCATCGTCATGTACACACACCTCTAGAGCGCTTTTCGTCACTAACCAGAGCCGTCGGTCGCACAGCCGCCGCGTGCAGCCTGCAAACACAGGTTGGCGCACCGGCCGGCCAGGCAGCCCAGTCAGCTGTACAAAGGTCCCCCCCCTTCCGTAACCCATATAATGGGCTACTACTCATTTAACCGACCCCAGAGGGATGGCAGGCTGAGTTGGCCTTGTTGGTTGACTGATAGCGGACTCCGTACTCACAAAGTGGTCAAGCAGCCATCCATCAGGCTAGCTCAGGATAAGGAAAGTCTGCCGGCCACGACCGACGTTCTAACCACTAAGCTATGCCACCAACTGTTGTTGGAAGTCGAACCCACAGAAAAAATGTCAGTCCTATGCTGGCACCTGGTGTATACACACAAAAAGTTAGCAACTCCGCATTTCGCCAAATAACTTCGGTCCTTCTTATTACTTAGGCGACTGTAGAAATCACCTACTGATGGACTCATAGAATTCAAACCTGTCAGAGTGACTACAAGCTGTGTTGCGGTGGCTGTCATAAGTCGAATGACTCGGATCACTTTTGCAAACTCAGCGACGCATTCTTCCAATGACATCTGGACCTGAACGTCACATCAGTCTCATATAAGATATCGGTAGAAAAACTGCACTTATGCTGATGAAAAACTTTTCACTCGAAACTAGTTTTGCACTCTTTTAGTTAACTACTGGTTAGCTAACCACCAGTTTACATGCACTTGTTACTGGACAACACTGATCATATGCTACATCACTCAGCGCAGGCCAAAGACATCATGAATATTAATGAGCTAGGTTGATCGACTAACTAAGAACCAGAAACCGACCAAAAATTGATTCGAGCAAATGTTACGAAGCAAAACTACTGCCCTGATAATTATTTCAGTCAGCTAATATCAATCATACCTTCTCGTGCTCCGCTGCTTCAGTGATTCAATGAACACTGTTGTTTTGGTAACTTGCTTTTTGTTATTTTTATTTTCATTTGCAAAACTTCAATGAAGTTGCGTTTCAATTAAATTATTTCAATCAGACAAGCCTGTTCAAAGTTAGTTGTACACAAGCAAGTATGTATGTATGCAAGTAAGTAACTACTGCCTTGATGTCTTTGGCCTGTGCTAAGTGATGTACCGGTACCATATGATCAGTGTTGTCCAATAACGAGCGCATGTAAACTGCGTCAGCTGTGGCAAATGCAATCAATCTATTGTTATTAAATTGCTGGAAATTCTGTAATATTCCAATGCATCTAAATTTCTTAACAAATGCTGTTGGAATAGCTTAATAAACAATTCACCCTTCACTGCTTCGGTGCTTTCAGTTTGGCTGCAAGAAATAAACCTTAAACAATAACTTAAAAATTTTACTTCTGGGATTGACCTAGAGTAACCAGGAGTAATCTAACCTACGATAATTCTTTAATAATTTTTTGTAACAAAACGGTTCAGTTGTAACGATCGACACATATGGATAAACTTACGTCAACTCCAAAGACAAGTGGGGTTGGATTAGTCGACGTGTCTCGAGTCGGAAGCCTTCGTTTAATCTTCCGCGTGGCAAGTTTGACAGCATTAGCCGAGTCGTCGATGTCCTTCAGCAGTAGACTCATGTCAGACAATTCTTCACCGGCCTGACATAACAAGCACATTATCACAGTAATATATACACCGAGTCGCTGACCAGTTTCGACAGGAACTGGGAAATACCCAGGCACTCCCTGGATATATCCCGACAATACATACTCTGCACATAGTGTTTGAAATGGTTTACCTTCAAATTTGAAAACAAACTGTAACTCACTGCCCAACTTTAAAACTAATTTGAAGATGCACTTATTCCACCATGACTGTGTTTAGTCATGCAACATCACAGATGACTGTTATACAATGTGAATTAAGGTGCTATACAAATTATATTGCTTACTTACTTAAAATTATATTACTTACTTACTTACTCTTCAAGACACTCTTCCCTGTGTTGCAGTAACCCAACCTATTCATGCTGACAGTACAGCTAGATATTTTAAACACAATTTTAGCATACACAATTTGATTATCCCAGTTTCGAAGCCAAAGTTTGAATTCTTGGCTTCATCGACAGCCATGTTTTCATTTTGGGCACCGTCTTTGAAAAAAATTTATAATTCAATACTAAAAAGTCACACGTACTTCAAATTTAATGCATAAATTCCAAATGTCACAAAAGAACTTAAGAAGACATTAAAGGACCAAAGATTAAGGCCCCTATGCATCCATGAGTTCAGATACAAAGTGCACTACAGCTGATTAAAAACTATGACAGTGCCCAATAATTAGGGACCAACCAAATTCACGAGAAAAAATGCATAATTTCATGGCAGAATTTTTAAAATGTGTCAAATTTCACGGAAAATTCACGGAAAGAGTTTCGGAAATTCCTGGGCCCCACAGACGTTATTTTGAGGTGCTGCGCTATTGCAAACGAAGAAATTTCTGAACAAGGAATATTTACTACACTAAGTCAAGACTCAAGACAGTCAATGTCAACTACTTAGTGCTGAAGTGCGAGACGTGGCAAACAGCAACATCCCTACAAAAGCTGCTGATAAAACTCGGGAATTGTCATAAATTAAACTAAAAGCACTAAAATCCACGAAAAATCACGGATTTCACAGAAATCAACGTTTTTCACGGAAGGAGGTCAATTTCACGGAAAATGTCACGGCCGTGAAATCGTGAATTAAGTTGGTCCCTACCAATAATCGAAATTCGGCCGTCACTTTGCTTATTCAAATTAGAAAACTCAAAATTCAGCTTAAAAACCAAGATAATGAAAATCAGCATGCTCAGATCCGGTAAAAAATCAAGTATCCAACTTATACCCCAAAATACCTTCAGAAGTTGCATTTAGAGAAACGCTTCCTTCCTGAAAGTCATTTTCCCAAACTCTTCCCTGACCAGTGACCACTTTCAAATTCCCCGACTTTTCCCAGTTTTCTACATGAGTAGCCACCCTGCTGTCTGAGCAAAGATATTCATGAGTAGAGCATAGAAATCACAGAGACTAAGAACAAAGTGCTGACCTGCATGGAGAACTTGAGAGCAGCCACATCAATGGTGAGACAGCTTGTGGCAGCTATCAGCGTACGTGTGTGATTGGCCAGTAGACTGGGACAGTCCGGCTTCTCCTGGGCGAGGAACACGTTGTACAGCTGGCGGAAGTATATCGTCATCTTGTCCAGCGACTCCACCGACACTGTGTGATCCAGCTGTGTACATTAACATCTCGGCATATTACCAACTCCAAGGCCAACTCAGCCTTCCATCCCTCCAGGGTACGTAAATCGTGTACCGGCCTGTCTTACTGGGGTTAAAGTGGGGCGAGTTCACCTGTAACGGATGGCAGGTAATACTGAGTGATCCCATATGACAGATGATGCTCTGCAGTTATGGGATGGGTTTTCCATAAATAGCCTTCTTTAGCCTTGAACAACGTTCATTCAAACAATCTCACAGCAGTGTGTTTGATGGGGTGCAGTTCAAACTCTCACCTGCCTTTAAACATCTCTGTTTGCATTTTGTCCAACTTTGAGAAAATAATTTCACATTCACCGACTAAAACAAGTAATGTGAGCAAAGCTCAACAGACGTGCGACAGCCTAGCAACTCCCGTTCACAGACTGTCTTAGTCTATCTCCATCAATTTTGTCGTTATTCACTCTTGAAATCTGCGCCACAGCCATAAATTGCAACAAAAACACTAAAAACCTTACTTTGGGGGTTTAAGGTCATTCAAGGTCATCAATGTTGACACCAATAAAAAGCTTGTCACTGTTGCTTGTTATGATAAGCAGCGTGTCTGTGCATATCTGCAACAGCTCTCATGCCACACGAACCAATAGCAGTGAAATAACCACTTTTAGGGGGTAACCATCTTTGATGCCCCTCTGCACCAGCCTCCTTGAACTTATTGAGTCAGGATTCAAACCGCTGAAATTTACGTTTAATGCCAAAAATTTCATGTGCAGGTTGTCTTGATTTATCTAAAGCCATTTCGTCGCAATTCACTGTTAAAATGTGCCCTGCAGCCAGAAATTGTGAAAAAAAATCAGCAAAACCACTCCTTTTGGGGTTCAACTCGTTCAAAGTCATCGATGTTGACAAATCTAAAAAGCCCATCACCAGTGATATGTTGCCCACAGGAATACAAAGCCTTGATCTCAGATCTGATTTCAACACAAGGTGACAAACTCATACTTGGTGATCTCAACGCGCATGATGCCCTCTGGTCATCATCGTATGCAGATTCAAGAGGTGCAACACTTGCCCAAAAAATCAGTGACTCTCAAATGGGCACTCTTAATGAAGATACACCTACAAGACTGCCTAAGTCTGGATCATTTTCACAACTGTTTAATCCATTAATTAACCATTAATTTCCGTAGCCATTGGCTAATGTGTCAAAGTGAGCTACTAAAGTAAACACGACTGACCTCGTCCTTGCGTAGCAGGTCGATAAAGCTGTCCAGAGTCTTCTCATAGCTACTCATCTCGGTCAGCAGAGTTCCTATCTTAAGCAACAGTTCCACAGAGCAGACGCCCAGTGCACTGCCAGACCACACAGACAAATATCTTGCATTTTATTCACCAAAAAGTTTCCTATGTACGGAAAAAGTGGCCAACCAATATTTTAAAATGGCAAGCAAGTCGAATTCGTAATTTTAAAAAAACGTTCCGGAACTTTTTAGCATTATTCTTCGAATATGTCAAAAATCTTCTATCTTGGCAGCAATGCTTAATATTGGCATCAGTTTTGCATTGATTTGACAGTTAAGAATGATTTTATCATAAACGATGCTTTTGAAAATTTAGCACTTTTGTCAGCAAAATACATTACATTTTGTACTGTCAGCCAAAAAAAAGATGACAACCTGAAGCACACAGGTCAGTGAAAAGTGCTGGCTAATAACACAATGTCAAAAACATACATGGATTATATTTAAAGCTGGGTGTGCCTAAGGACTGATAAACACTCCAAACCCTCTTACAATCAACTCACCTAACCTTTTATTGAACGGAGCAAACAAAGTAAAAAAAATCTCAGTTTCATTCTTTACAACATATACCATATACACATCGAAAAGCTAATGCCAAACTTATGCATTACGCGCGAGGGCTATCATAGCTATAGCACGTATTAGCTATGGTAATTCTGTCTGTCTGTCTGTTCTGGTGTCACGTCCCGGAACCGTTCCAAGAACAGGTAAGATAAAGACTTCGGGTTTTCACCATATGATAGCCTTGAGTCTCTTAGTATTCCATGACAAAATTTCACGCCACTGGGTGAGGAGGTCCCCCTAATAAGAAGGAGAAAGACGGGCAAACGCAAGCCTGACCTGTAACCGTAACTCTGCTGCATTCGCAAGATGGCGCCACGCAACTAACTAGTTATGTGATCGAGAGGGGAAAGGGATTTGTATACGTGAACACCCCAATTTTTAGCTAAACTGCTGAACGGATTTGAAAATGGTTTGGACTGCTGGGATCCTTATCCAACAAGCATTCCATCGGTACCAGATACGCATATTCAGACTTATTGGAAAATGTGAATTTCGACTAAGTAGGTCGAAAAAGAATGAGGCAACTTTTGGAAAAATATCACATATTTCATCAAAGTACACGAATTAGAACGAACAGCAAGAAATACTACATATCGCATTTATTAGTGCAACATAAAGGGAATTTGGTGATGTATAGTCTTTATGGGTACTAAGTGAAGAAATATGAGATTGATTATCGAAGATCAATTTCGTTGGGGGCGGACGCAAAAATGGGGAGCAAAAGGGGTTAGGATTTATTTTTGGTTATATCTTAATAACTACCGCACCAATTACTACGATGTTGACAGCTACTGAAAAAGGAAAGGACGGGGTATTTTTAGGAATAGGTGTTAGAATTTATAAAACAAAACTTAAGATTTTATAGAAAGGTTTAAAGTTGCAGGTACCCTATCTTAGCGGTAACCTAAGGTAAGACGGCATTGAATGACCTGGTTTTTTGGCAAAATTTGGCTATATTATCATAACAAGCAAGGGTGGCATGCTTGTTAATGGTATCAACATCGATGATCTTCCATGACCTTGAAAAAAAATTTTATGATTTTGTGTGATTTTTGGCTGCAGAAGAGTGAAGTGCGACGAAATGGATCTAGATAAATCAATATTAGCTCAAACAGAAACTGCCATAAGGTCTCGGGCATCTCATGAGCATCAGCTCCGATTTCTTGTTCTATCAATATGGTCAAAGTCACCTGTCAAACTGTTTGAGAATGGCGTGAAGAATGCAGAGGGAGTGAACGAAGCTGTTGGCAAAGCCAAACACATCGCTGCGATGAGTCTTTACAACATCCTCTCTCTCGATTGTCTCTGGAACCTCAAACTGCACACATGACAATCAGCCAACTGGTTGGTGGTATAAGGTAAAAGTGCCATACCCCAACTGGGGCGTAGGCGGGGTGCTCATCTCCCTTCCTTAGGTCTTTGAGCCTGTAGGTGGATAAACCACTTAAGTCCGTGACACATGGCCAGTGCGACGCCAGACCTACGGTTACCCTCCCAGCCGCAGAGCATCACCGCCCTTTGACCACTGGTACCAAATTATACTGCTTGGTGAACAAAGGCACATGTATGTGTGTGAACAACTTGCCCAAAGTTGTTACCTGGCAGTGTCCTGGTGCGGAGTTGAACCTGCGCCCCTGAGTGACCTCAGGATTACAAATCCAGCATGTTACCGTTAGACTACCGAGCCACAGTAGTGGAAATGCATAGTAATAATAATAGTAATTTAGTAAAATACAACGTTTATGATGTAACCAGCCACCAAGTCCACTCAGCCTTCCAACATCTGCAAGACGGTAAAATAAGTATCCATTTTCAAACTGAGTAGTGATTGATTGCGATGACAAGATGCCAGTGTAGGTGGATCTGTGGCTCAATCTGATCGGCATAGCCCAACAATTGATGGCCAACCGGTGATGTGCTATATTTACAGTATTTGATAAACGGTGTCCTGACAAAACCTGGACGAACAAAAGCGGGAATGACAAAACCTGGACACAGTGATACAGGCTTAGGTTTAGGAAATAAGGTTAAAGATTGGGTTAGGGTTAAAAATTAGGGTTAGGGATTGAGGTTCAGGATAAGGCTATGGACTGGTATAAGGTTAGGGTTACAGTTTGTGTTAGGAATAGGGACGAGGTTATGGTAAGGGTTAGGGTTCGTGCAGTGGGCTAGTTTTAACGATCCAGGTTTTGACGGTCCAGATTTTGTCAGTCTAAGTTTTGACAGGGAACCCTGATGAACGTGGTGAATTCTCGCAGTGGCTGTGCCATTATGACAGCACTACAAAACATCATCATTCACTACTACTATTACTACGATCATTAAACATTCCTTACATGCTAAAGGAACGTTTAATGCTGAGGAAGAAAAAGACACAGATGGTAGGCAACATGCTAGAAAATAGCATTTACATCGATCTAAGAAAAGCAGCTGAAGATAAAAGTATTTAGTAAACATTAAGAAGAAATTGTCATAAACCTGCTGAATAAGCAATTCACTAAAAAAGAAGTAGCAGTTAGTTAATATGAAATGGTTTGTGTTAAAGCTGCCAAAAAATCAAAACTAGCTAGTAAGCTAAACGGCAAATATGAGACATGGACACAATTAGCTACAAACCTTGTCATGGACTTGAGTCATGAGCAGTTCACACTTTGCCATCAGACGAGGAATCAGCAGCAGCACCAGGATAGCGTCATTGTCACCTGTGCATATGTTAAATAGTCAAATGGCATAGCTCACAGGAAACCCATCTCGGAGCTCGAAGCACCACCTGCCATATGGGATCACACAGTGTCACCTACCACCTGACACAGGTGAATGCATTCTGCCTCAACCCCAGCCAGGACAGGATGGTATTTGATTTGCCTACCCACAAGAGATGCAAGGCTGAGTTGACCAAGGTGGTCATTACATACCGAGATGGTTTACCTGTCCACAGACAGTCAAACATCCAAGTACTGAACACTGGATAGAGACACAACCGGGAGTCGAACCAACATCCTCACAATTGTAAGCCTAACATTCTAACCGTCTTAGCAAGCCACCAGCTATGTCTAAACACAATACAGCACTAATATCACCAGTGCCAATCATTCACCATTGCCACTATTGTCCAAAGATGTCTATACCCTTTGAAACTTGAAACAAGTTCCCCACATCTCTCTCTCTCTCTCTCTCTCTCTCTCTCTCAAACTGCTCTTTCCCTTTCTTATTCCTTATTTTGTTCCATTTTGCTCAAAAACTTGTGTGTCTAATACAAAAACTTGAAAGGTGCTAACTTAACAGTTACTAGCAATACATCAAAACCCCAAACAAAACAAAAAACGTCTTTAACAGCTGCTTAAGCTGTTCAAAATCAACGTCTCAATAAACAACTAATAATGCTTAGACCACGTGGACGTCCCTTCTAAATGGCATTGTGTTCCATTTAACAACCAAGCCAGGTGTGAAAGTGTGACAGCTAGACCACAATATGGTAACATTCGGTGCCAATTATTCAGAAAATTGCAAATAAAACTCACCTCCACGCCGTATGAAGGATTCTGGTAGGAATGCAGTCAACAGCTGAACATGTCTCTTGGCCTGGGCTGCTTCAATCTTCTGTATCTCCAATTCCACGGCCTTCACAACAGCAGCACATTACTACAGCAGTCAGCAAAGAACTTCTTCAAATCTACTACAACTTGTGGCTTTTGTACAGAAAGCCGAAAACAAGTACGTTGTGGAAGTCTTCAATGAGACACATCTCAAGGTTACAAAAAAATCTCCTGTCATGTAAGATTGCCACCTGATATGATGAACTCCAGCCAACCAGAAGACCAGTAATTTTCTACATTTGCACATTATCAAAATGTGGGCTAAATCTGCCTACTGCAACAACCTTTTCACTTTTCAGGCTACAAACGTCATGTTTTCAGCATTCATACCTCTAGTACTCGATCAACCTATCCATGAGAGGTAAAAGGCTCAGTTGAACTGGACAACGGTTATATATAATGCCACCATACAACTCCTTACACAGAGTTCACATTTCAATTTTAACGAGAATCCCTACCCAGTAAAAGCAGGTAATTATTCTCAGAATTTCTCCATACAAAAAAAAATTCATTACTAGGGCTCACAGTTTTCCACCAAAAGTTTTGCCAAATTCTGCGGGCCTGTTTGCAAAATTCCGCGGCTTACTGCAAAAAAATTGTCCAAATTCCAAGGCTCACCACAGCGTTCCGTTTGTGAGTAAACTGAGCTCTGTTCTGTTCACAAACTTCAGTTATTGGAAGGCTGGCATTGTGCTGTGTTATGCTAGCAACGTACAAAGATTTTTCTTTTTAAAAGTGCAATCTGTCAAGTTGCATTGTGTTTGCTTCATACGATTTTGTCGTACTGCATTAGCTATTAGTAGGGCCCTCAGTTTTAGGCAGTTTAGTTTGAATTTTTCCCGTCACATTCCGTGATGAAATTGCGTCATCAAGCCAAAGATCGTACCAATCTCTGGTCATTTCTCAACTTCTGCAAAATTCCACAGATATGTCAAAATTCCGTGAAAAAGGGCAAATTCAGTGGCTCGGCTCGAAATTCCACGGCCCGTGGAAAACTGTGGGCTCTATTCATTACCATATAAACTGTGATAAATACAAAGCAGAAAAAACGACAAAGCAAGCAACATCACAAACCTTTGCAGCGGCTTTGGTCTCAGCAAATCTTGCTTTGAAGTCAAACTCTATCGTTGGCGTCGTGTCCACAGATTTCGCTTCTGAACCTGACTTCAGCTCCCTTATCACCTCCTGAGCATTCATAATACAATGTTAAACCCTCCGCTCAAGTTGCACAATGCCTTTCTGAAGCCATGTCTTCCCACATCTGTGCTAGCTCGTACAGCTTGATGAAGCTACCCATACATTATCAGCAATCTGCAAAATTTCCACAATGGGCATCAAACAGCAAGTTGCCAATAGTGGGCTGATGTCGTATGGGAAAAAAACAATCAGTTTACTGTTGTCTCAGAAACGTCAGATGGCATCACGTTGCAATGCCACTTTTATCGTCAAACTCTGCTGTTATCTGAATTTTTTTATCACTTTCATTAACAGCAATAAAGTTTACTAAATATGCACTTCAACTTTAGGCCATGTTGTCTTAAGAGTTTACTTCCCCTTCAAGTAAGTTAATAAAAAACAAGTCAACCTGTTGACGTGCGACGTGATCTCTGAACTTGTTGATCGTCATCTCGTAGTCTGCGATGCTTTCCTTCACGGCATCCAGTCTGCGCTGGGCCTCCGTCACTCGGGCATTGGCCAAGTCGAGGTCCTCACGCAGCTGAAGCTCCATCTCACGGGATGATTCCTGCAGCTGGTCGTTCATGTCACACAGCGCTTCCTAGTACACAATACACACAGCTCACTGATGAACAGTTCTCGTAAATGCAGGGTTGTGTCTCTATAATCCAAAGATTCAATAGCCCAAAAGTGCAGATTACAATGTGCACTTTCATTAGATCTAACCCTAGCCCTAGTCCTATTCTTAATTGAGAAGAAATGAAGAAACTGAGTCAACGTTTGTAAAAGTGTATGGAAAAAAACTTAAAACCTTTTATTGAACCGTCAAACTATTGAACCTTCTGATTATCAAGCTGCCCCCGGTAAACACAGGGTTAGGCTGCGTTCATATAAACATGAGTACAAGTCCAGCACTGTACGGGTTCCCGTATACGAGTTCCGGCAAACACGAGTTTGCGTGTATTTTAATGGCGGCTATTCACATACATACGAGTATGGATTACCTGTAAACTTCACTCGTACGAGTAGTTTCAAACTGACCTCAAATTTTCAAAACTAAAAAGACAGTTTCAACAAATCAGTTTCCAAAAAATTAAATTGTCGATTTTTGGACAATTTTTAATCTTTTCTAGCCTACAGTACATCGGTTAGTTGGATCACACTGAGAGATGCAAACACGAAATGCTGTTTGCTTAGCCTGTAACTAAAATCTGAATCATACTTCTTAGCATGGATTGGCGTACAGACCGTAAAAAGCAAAAACCAAAACCAAACCAAAATGACAGATTTTTGAAAAACCGAAAACCAAACTGAAAACTGCAGTATTTTGCAAAATCTAACAAAAAAATGAACTGAGGCATATTGTGCTAACTGCACACCATGAACAAACAAGACAAGCTCAGTTGACACAAAGGGGAATGCGCAACAGCGGTGCATGTTTGAAAGCCCAGTAAAACAAAATTTACAGTCGCCAGAGGGCGCCAGACGACCGGCGGCTAATTATCTATAGCGTTTTACTTGTACTCACCAGAGGGCATGGCCTGTCTTGCTCAGCCAACGCCGTATCGGCTGGAAATCGCAAATTTTCCCTACCCCTCTGTCATCTAGCACCCTCGCTCAGGGTAACCCCTTTTGAATTTACGAAAAAGCTTTATGGTTCCTGAAACTAACTAGAGTCTTCCACGCAGCCGATGGTAAAGATTTGGTGATCCTAGTTCACACCGTTTTTGACTGATCCACCCGTGTGACAGACAGACGGACAGACAGAAGTGCGATGGCTAAAACGTGCTACAGCAGTAGCTGCTGTTGCGTGTAAAATCCTCGAGAATACAAGGAAGCACAGCATGTGCATAAACACAGAGAACTTGCCAGATCATTTTTCTCTTCTTCCAGCTGCTGAATCTGCTCTTCCTGCTGGAGAACCTTCTCCGACAGATGCTCTACCATCTCCTCTGAGCCTTGGGAAGCATCCACCTGACACCAATGAATACAACACTCGGTGAACATTAAGTAGCAAGTACAGCTGCAAAGAGAGAATTGTTACAACACCATCTAACCATGCAACCAGGAAATGGATCGGACTTATTAACAGCTTCTGGAACCAGCACGTGACTAACCAGTTTAAATAAACAGCTGACCAGTAAATATGACTACATTATAAGAATTTCCAAGACTTTGATGAATAAACCAAACGTGTAGTGCAGCTTATACAATAAAAACAAACGAGAACAAAAAAATCTTGCATAAACAATCAAGACGACTGCAGGTGAACTTATCTCTTTTTGGTGCTTTAAGCTGGCAAGGGTTAGTGCTAGAAAAGAATAGCTGCATGATAACACAATAAGGGTCGATTGTTCAATGCCTAAGTTAACGCATGAGTTTGCTAAGAAGACGTTAACTTTAAAAATTATTATCTTTCTAGTTTTAGGCCCATAAAAATTACAATGTGTCAGATTTGCATATCATGAAGCCATGGACAACTGGACTCTGGGCCTGTTCGGTCGGCAGGAAGGCAGAATGTCATTCTGCCTTCCTGCCGACCTAATAGGCCCAGAGTCCAGACGTCCATGGGGGGTCGGCGGTACCGAAGGGGGGTTGACGACTCAACTTCGACCGACCGTCCCGAATCCAGCATTAGTAGCAAAGGGGGGATCGGCGACTCAACTTTTGTCAACCCAGTCAGTATTTAAAGGGCAATTTAAAAGGGGCAATTTATGGTCTGTTAGTTAACAATTTATAAAACCGAAACAGGAGAAATTTGGGAAGAAAAATTTGTAAGATAAACTAACCCGACCAAATAGAACAATTTAGTAGATTTAGAAGAAAAATGACCAAAAAGAAAATGAAATAATTTAAATAAATAATATTAACCAAGGATCCACAGTGGGCTGTGTCTGTCAATGGTCTCCTACTCCCATGCCTCTCCCGATCACTTGCAGTATCAGTAGCAATTAAGCAGGCGAGACTGACCTAATTAGTTAACCAGCAGTATCAGATTACACTGGATTGAAGGAATTTCGGCCTGTGTGGAGCTCTAATGTGCATGGAACAATCGACCGTTAAAATGAGCAGCCTACCATCTCCTTGAGTTCAATGACTTCATTCTCCAGATGTCCGATGTCCTTCTGGAGCTTCTCTCGGTCCTTGGTGAGTGACGTGATGTCCGACTTGTGAGCTTCAGACTGTTTCTGTAGGCGTTGGTTTTCCTGCTTCTCGACGTTCGATAACTCACGCAGTCTAAGCCGTGCACGACAACGATTTATTATTTTCATTTAATTAACTAACTAACTTTTAACTAGAAGGCACTCGTGAAAGAGCATATCTCCACCAATGTAGAAGTTTTCACAAGAGGGCGCCACCATTCCTGCCAAAAGGAGAGGCAGAAGGAACCGTCGCTTTGCTGCAGGGAGGGAGGTTAATGTAATAGCCAGCGCTGCTGCTTGCACTGCTATCGTGTACACAGACGCACAGACAGACACACACACACACGGACAAACACACAGACAGAACGGCCAATCTCATAATCTTTTCCAATTCACTTCGTTCCATTGGCAGAGATAATTAACATTGGTGGTGCAACACATATCAGTTACAAATGAAATGCAGGTGTGAAAATTACAGCCACACATGCATATATAGTGAGTCAGAAAAAAAACAACCACTCATGTTTTCTTCTATATCTCAGCCGAAAATGCTTAGATTTACACAAAATTTTGCTTGTTATGAATTAAGCATTTCATCAACGTCTCAGCTGAATGTTCACTAAAAAAAATTCCTCCATGATGACTTCTTCAAAAGTATTTTTTACAGGCAACGATATGTACTTGTCTTCTTAGCCTGTACTTGATGATATGCAAGTCAAAAAATATTACAGCAAAAAACACATATATACAGTAGTACACTCACCAGCAACTTTCACAGTTGGTATCAAAGTCTGTAGCTCACAAATATATCATACATGTGACAGTACATGCTACTACTACTACTACTACTACTACTGCTCCTGCTGCAACTATTTCTAATAGAGCTGTCAAATTAACCCATTAATTAATGCATTAATCCGTTAATAAATTAACATGCGTTAAAAAAATTAACGCAAATATGTAAATTTATCTTAATTTACTAAATTACGTGAAGCAAAAGTTCCAATATTCCGTTGAACTGCGGTTATTTGACAATCGCATGAATTCAAGTAACTAAACTGTAGTTGCCGTTCCGTCACCAATGTAAATAAATAATTATTCTGACGACAGGCTAATAGATTTCTATGCTAGCTATGACGTCAGTCATTATTGATTATACGTTTAAACTATGTTTTTAATTTTCTATATTCTACAGGTGAGGCCCCAAACGTCGCTGCGCCCGAAGTAACTTTCCCCCTGCTCTCCCTCTCAATGGGCCTGGGTTGTTAATAACGTGTTAATTAATGCATTTAAAAAATTAATGATTTGACAGCTCTAATTTCTAATAATACCACTACAACTACTACTATGCGAATACTCAACTCCTAGCACTACTACTACTACCACTAATCGTGGTACTTACTTGACTAGAGCCTCTTTCATGCGCTCGTTCTGTTGTTCCAGCTGTTTAACCTGGTACCCGGTCGCAGCACCCTCACTACCGCCTACAAGACACATCACATAACGTGGGACACACATAGCTGACACTGCTTGGTTTAGCACACAGCACACAGCAGATAATTTCTCCAAGACAAACCAATCGGTGTTGGCACATAAGTGGCTTAGACCACAGTTTAACCGATCAAAATCAGTATAGTCTCAGCCACTCAAAATTAACCTCAAGTGTCATGTCCATTTTTATACCTATCAAATACAAAAAAACCCAGTTCTTTTATTTATTTGGGTTAGTGGCGTAGTGTGGTGGTAACGCATCTGTTCCGATCAGCAAAGTTACTGTACGCCGGGCCCGATACTACGATGGGTGACTGCCTGCAGGCAGGTAAACCATCTCGGTATGTAACCAACTGCCTAGGTCAACTCAGCCTTCCATCCCTTCGGGGTAGGTAAATCGAGTACCGGCCTATCTGGCTGGGGTTAAGGCGGGGTGCATTCACCTCTGTCGGGTGGCAGGTAACACTGCGTGATCCCATATGACAAGTGACGCTCCGTAGCTCTGAGAGGGGTTCGCTGCTTAAGAGCTATATTCTGACCTTTACCTTTACCTTTATTTCTTTTATTTTAATATTAACTTGTTGGCAGTCATTGCGGGACAGAGTGAATGCTGAATTTTGCCTTAAGTTAGCTCCACTGTGTGAACACTCGTCAAGCATCAAGCTAGCTCGTTAAGCCATAACGAGCAAACTTCATCATGTAAACGATGCATAAATGACCTGCAGTAGCAATTTCCTCCTTGATAATCTGGAGGTCGACTGTCAATTCTTCGACTTTCTCCTTCAGTTGTTCATTCTCTTGCGCCAGCGTCTCACACTGATGGCACATCATGCAAAGATCACTGCTAATCCATTGTCACATACTGTTATTAGGCTGCCGGTAGCCGGTGCACAGTAATGATAGGCCTTACGTTTTCACTTAGCTTTTCTACATTTTCATTATTTATATTCATTTTTACTCTTTATTTTCCACTTTTCCTCCAAAACTGGAAAACACACCAAAATTGGGGAAAGAACAACTCTTACCAGGAAGAATCTGAAACCAAATATTAGTGAGATCTCTTGAAGAGTTTTACGGTAAAAAGCATTTTACCACATTTATAACATCAGCAGTCGAAAACCAAGACAATCAGACTTACAGCGCTGGATGACCTCAAACTGCCTCATGTTGGACACTGCCCCAAATTAATAGCTGTCATCTGTTGTTGGCTCTTGTTATCATTAACATTAATTATAATAATTATTACAAGAACTATTAATTAAATATGATACATGATATAATTAACATATGCCATGTCACCAGCTGCATTAGTAATAAAAATAATAAATTATTATTATGCTTCTAACTTCTGCTTTTAACCTCCGAGATCTTTACTGGTGAGAGTGTTAAAAGCACAGAATAAAGTAGACTACAAAAAAATCTAGATAAAAAAATGAATTACTAAACAAATTAACAAATATGAATAAAATTTATATGTTTGTAAAATGCTGTAATGTCGTAGTGGACAGTACTCACCTTTTCTTCAGCCATCTCTTTGTCGAGCGTTGCCAGTTCAATCGACTCAGCAACGTCAGCCATTTCCTCCTTGTACCTCTCGAATGCTTCTTCCGCATCTCCGGCTTCCTGGTAAACCACAAACGATAACCGTTGCCGATCAGCTCACGTATTAATCTGTGTACTCGTTACAAATGCCACCACTTGAGGACAGAATGGCAACACATCTTATTATCTATCTGTTGTCGACATTTCGAGAAAACTGGAAAAAAAACTTTCTACGTGATGCACTTTCCAGCTGCTTGTCACGTTTTTTGAAGTTTTGTTTATAAATTACACACATCATGCCTGCTCTATGTCATTCTGTGATAAGTACTTAAGTAGCATTAAATAACAAACTTTGTATTTTGAATGTTTTGCAAGAAAAAATGTAATTATGAAGTTTTGCCATTCTGCATTCATGCTGTCTGCAAGCGATACTTTTTATTCAGATTTGAATGTAAACAGCCGCTAGCCAAAGTAGTCCGTATGACAAAAATTGATACTAAAAATAAATTCGAGATAGCCATGGCCATCGAAATACATTCAAACAGTCGACACAAAGATACGATGCATCCAGCAATGCCTAATGATGGCAGAGGAATAAACACACTGTACATTCATTTTGTGTCTCGGAACAGAATGGGTCAGCATACTTTCTTAGCTGCCTGAAGCTGTTTCTGCAGATCCAACTGAGCTTCATGCGTCTTGTTCTTGTACTCCATCAGCTGTGCACACGCACACATACACAGTCAAAAATATCAATACTCTACACCGTGTCTCAGAAGAAAACAGCCAAAATTGTTTTTGTCATAACTTTGTCAAATTTTTACTAACTTAAATAACTTTTGGCATGTTGACGCTAACACGACAAAATTATGTAAGGTGCACTCATTTTCCACCTCACCTAATTTATGTCAATGCACTACCATGTGAAACATAGATGCTCCAAATTGTTGCATAATGCTGAGCTGCTGTCTCAAGTAAATGGTGTAATGAGTTAATTACGCACAAAATACACTAAAATGTGAATTATTTAACAGAATTATAAGTCTGTATAACAACTCAGTCGCAAATTAGAATTTATGCCAAAGTGTGCTCCGTATACAAAAATGCTATGGCTTAGATGCAACGCCAGTGGCTGATAGCAGAATCAACGATCGACTGATCAAATGCATTCACTTATCGATTAGACGTGTTTTAAGCTCATCAGCCAGCTATTTTATTGTCTGCTGTTTTCAGCATAAAATATTTAATACCTCAAAATTATCAAACCAAACTCTCTCGAATTGATGATGCAAAGGTGAACCATGATACAAATAATCGCCGCTGCGTAATGTAACAATTTGGAGCATCTGTGTTTCACATGGCAGTGCATTGACATAAATTAGGTGAGGTAGTAAATGAATGCACCGTACATAATAATATCGTCTTGGACATCTTTGTGCCAAAAATTATCAAAGGTGGTGGAAATTTGACAAAGTTATGCCAAAAGCAATTTTGACTGTTTTTTAGACACGGTGCATATACAAGTCAAAAACACAAAGAATAACAATACATGACATGTTAATGTTTTTTTTAATGTGTTGCCACCATCGCACAGCTATTGTGGGTTTTTCTGGCAGAAAATATTTCACACAGTAAGTGAAAATTAAGTACAAATCCTAATCTCTGAGCTTCAACTTTTACACTACCACTGGCAACTGTAGTTGACCACGTGTTAGTGCTAATGGTGACTATAGTCAACGTATAGTTGGGTGGCGTTTCATTTTTGTTTTCCGAAATAAACACCACGTGCGGGAATTCGGCATTTGCAGGTAAAAATCCAGCAGCAAATGAGTTAAACAATCAAATTTATCACAAGGTACAAATAGGAACCAACTGACAACAAAACAAGAACACCGCAAACTTGAGACCAAAACCAAGCCCACAGTCTCGAGATCAAATCCAGCAAACAGGTAAAAAAATTTCCCTAGTCTCAAGTGTGAAGTCTCATTAACATCCCTGGTATAAATCCTATTCTTCCAGCTTTAAACTATCAAAAATTTATCACAGGGTACAAACAATGATAAACACCTCAAGCTCTGAGACCAAAACCAAACTCACAGTTTAGAGACCACACCCTTGCAGACCCTGCTGAACGAGTAGAAAAGACAAAACATTTTTCGAAGTGCCCCACCTGCTGCAGCTGTATCTTGGTTTTCTCGAACTCCTTGAGTTTGGCAGCATCCTGAGCTCGCTTCACTTTGAGCGTATCCAGCTTCTCCTGCAGATCTTTCACCTCGGCTCTGAGCCCGTCCATCTCCTGCTGCTGGTGAAGCGATTCTATCTGAGCGTTGATTGACGACGACATCGCTGCTATGTCAACCGACGACATCGGCTGCAACAACAGTTGGTCAGAAGCGGAATGTCAGTTCAAGTCATGTTATAATTTAGCAATGCCTCATTCCAACGAGAATGCCAAAAAATCAACCCCCAACAAAATTGGATTGATATAAAACTTGGCACAATTGATTACACCTGCAAGATGACATTCTATGCCAAATATCAGACAAATCCCACTCGTATAAAGCTTATTGGCAAATGGGCAAAAAAACAAACAGAAATTTGTACCAGCAAAGGGCAGGCCGGAAAATGAAGCTACTTCACTTAATGGCTTGTAACTTTAAAAGTATTGATTCGATTGCCACCAAATTTGGCAGACATTAATGACATTTTATTTGTCGCATTAAATCATAATTTATTTCAATCGACTTTGGAAAACAAAGTGGCGCCATCTATGTCATACCATTTACACGTCCAACTGTTTATCAAGCATTGCAAACTTCCAGAAAGAAATAAAAATGTTATCAGTACTATGGCCGATAAACGGACTTGAGTGAGACTAGCATGAGCAGTAACCACCCCATACACCATGGGCCATAAAAAACGTGGCACTTTACTTTTGTCCATATCTTCACTAATTATTGACCGATTTTCAAAATTCTTTCACTGGCACACTCTGCAGACAATTTGCAATAATGTGATTATTATACATCCCACCATACAGTAAATGCATTTCGACACTACCTTGTGAAATACAAATGTAAGCAAAAACTAACGATAATAACAAAAATTTAGGTAAATGAAAAAACACTTCACCAACATTGCGGTGAATGCTCCATGTGACACTAGACTGTGTTGGATCCAAACAGTCTAGTGACATACAGACCATTCACTGCAATGTTGGTGTGAAGTGTTTTTTTCAATTTTACCGAAATGTTTGTTATTATCATTATGCATGCATATTTCATTGATATTTCACAAGGTAGTGTAGAGATGCATTTACGACGTAGTGGAATATATAATAATCACGGTATTGCAAATTGTCTGCAGAGCATGCCAGTGAAACGATTTTGAAAAACGATCAATAACTGGCGAAGATATGGACAAAAGTAAAGTGCCGCATTTTTTGGCCCACCCTGTATATTGCTAATGAATAGTAAAAATCAGCATATCATCACAAACATTATCATCAACTCTCGTCACTGGAAAAAGTGGTAACCTGTGATGCAGAAGTTGCAGCAGTGGTGGGTTTTCCCGCAGTCATCTCAGGAGATGCTGCGGGTTCCTGCTTTATCATTTTAGGCTCGGTTTTCATGCGTGCTGCCGGTTTTCCGGAGTCGGACTTCTGACGAGGTTCTTCCGATGATGGAGGGTTTACCTGCTCCTGGACTGGAGCTGTCTCCTTGAGCTTCGATGCTGCTTGCTCGCCACCTAAAACACGCATAAAGACCCACTCATTGCACACCTGCTTCTATAACCTTGACCAGGCCCATAACCAACAAATGAACCACTTATCAGCCAAAACCACGAAGAATTGCATAGAAATTTAAACCAAAAATGTGACCGCCAAATATGATTTTCAAGCTCAAAATGCAAAAAAATATGTCTGCAACTAGAACCATGCCCCATCCTTACTTCAGGAGCTTACAGCACTCCGGCAGACTCCTAGCTAAATTAATAGAGGTCTACAAAGTCGCCCAGAGGTGAGTGAATGAGTGCGGTTTAACGTCCCGCCTGACACAGTATAGGTCATTTCGGAGACAGCCTTTTCAGGCAAAATGCACACAAACACATAATGACGAAACAGTAAGTTTAACCTTTACAACAACAAAAAAACAGAAAGTTTAACTTTTACAGAAATACAAAACACAAGCTAAACCGAAAATTATGCGTGCATATTGTGCAGTATTATGTACTGAACAATACGAGGGTCATCCCAAAAGTTTCCGGCCTTGACATATTAGACAACAGTATTTTCCACAGTGCATGCATCAGTGAAATGTACATCCTTTACGAACTCTAATATTAGAGTCAGTTGCGGATATGACGTCATTGTAATTTATGACATCACACAGCATTAAACAGAACCAATTTCCAGCGTCAACAAAAGAGGCTTGAGTCATTCATCATCATAGATAGCGGACACCATCATTATCAGATTTC
>Ga0056128_1000474_pt1 | contig 36176 bp, 17 predicted proteins | sample WorMetLIZISLAND2_FD_71113 | JGI IMG/M metagenome (GOLD analysis project Ga0056128, IMG submission 71113) | Marine gutless worms symbiont microbial communities from Max Planck institute for Marine Microbiology, Germany - Olavius geniculatus... ...
TTCTATAACAGAGTGGAGCTACAGTAGAGAATCTAGAAATTTAATGTATAGGTCTGTGAGTCAAACTAAAGTCTGAGCTCATCTCGTAGTTGACGGAGTTCTAGCCAATTTTTGGCAAAATTCTACAAATTTCGTTGCAAAGGCAACAAAAGTCAACCATGATAGACTTACTAAAATTATTTATTTGCTCTACCCTCAAAACCCCTTGTTAGATAATAATAATACAATTTATTGTGTATGGCAGCCAGTGTATGGCTGGATTGGCGTAATACATTATAGGCCTACATTATCTTGGAGATAGCTCGTACATATGTGGAGTTATAGCCCATTTTGTCACAAATTTCGTTCCCATTGCAATGAGGGTGTGTCGGGAAAAAATTCCATTGGCAGCATTCTGTGGCCCATCCCCAAAACCCCCCTTTAGATGCAAAAATCTCGCAGATATCTCTCACACAGACCGAGTTGTAGTTCATTTTGTCCCAAATTTCGTTGCCATGGCAACAGGGGTCGGTCGGGGAAAAATGCAATTGGCAGCATTCGATGGCCCATCCCCGAAAAACCCCCTATAGGCGCAAAAATTTCGCAAAAATCTCTTACGCAGGCCGAGTTATAGCCAATTTTGTCCCAAATTTCGTTGCCATGGCAACCAGGGAGGGTCCGAGGTAAAATTATATGACACCATTAGATTCGCCATCTCTGAAAACCATACCTAGAACCAAAAATTACGACTCTATCTCATACACAGCCAAAGTTATGACCATTTAAAGAACTGTTTAAATTTTCCCCATAGGTGCCATTGTAATTTTTTTGATTTTTGCGAATAAATACGTTAAATATTACATTTTAATTTTCTAATTCCAAAAAGGCACTTCCTTGTGCAGAACCGCGTCGTTTGACTCATTAAGCGTAAAAATCCCTTAAAAGGTCTGACCTGTGGGTGAGCGGAAGAAAAAAAGGCATATAGAAACAAAAATTTTTGCATATATTTCACCCATTAGCCGAGAAGCCCCCCTTGGAGGAATTTGCATAAAATTTTGCATGACGGGTCCCCTCCCCGACGTAATCAACCGTGCCAAATTTTATCTCAGTCGGGTCAGGGGTTTTGATTCTGTGGGGGGTCGAATTTTTGGATTCCCCATAAGAAAGAGAAGTTGCCGTTAACACAGGGCTTGAACTACCGTTCAGCCTGTGATTATGCTTGGTCTGATTTCCCCAGGTAGTGCAAAAGCAAACGTTGGGTGAGGTAGAAACTAAAACACTTATTTAATAGCCAGTTGTTTCAGACATTTTTCTGCCAAAAATTATTAAAATCTGCTAATCTTTCTTCAAGTTATGATCGATAATGTCGGAGATGTTTTTTCAGGTTTTTTGTTTATTTTAACACATATTCAGCTTGATCTTTTTTCCCTAGGTAGTGCAGAAGCATACATTGGCAAGTTGTGTCAGGAATATTCGTACCAAAAACTATCAAAGTCTGATAATTGGTTTTAAAGTTAAAGTCAAAAATGTCGGGGATTTTTTTGAGACACAGTGTAGTTACTGTAGTTATTAGCAGGCACAGCCGTACATACAGACAGACAGACAGACACAGACAGGGGGGTGGTTGATGTGGTGAACAGGTGCAAAAACAGGTGTGTCTGCTTATCTTTCTCTGTCTCTGTCTGTCTGTCTCTCTGTGCCTAGGCAGTCAAGGGATGGTTCGGGGGACATAATAGTGGCAAATTCTTCTAGCCCCTTTTTTATCATTTCGTTTTTTCTTCCTCTTGCTCTTCCCTTTTCATCTCCCCCTTTTCTCTCCTTTTTTGTTCTTTTGCTTTTCCTCCCCTTTCATTATAGTAGGCTCCTGAAATCTAGCTAAGAAGTCTGGGGGAGTGCTGTAAGCTCACCCAGCATGGTATGGGGCAGAGCCTTAGCTGAAATAAAATTTGGTGCATTTGTGCCTTAAAATATGACATCTGGTGGCAACAGTTTTAGTGATTTTCTTGAGAAAAGACTGACTGGCCAAAATGTTGCATGGATGTAAAGTCTGTGAAGTTACTGCTACCGGTGTCAGTATTACTCCTCAAATACTGGAGGAGGAGACGTTTGTGACATAGTGTCCCCTAGTCCAAGTATTGGGGAGATAAGTCACTGTCCCCCCTTTCCCATACAGTTCTATGCCCCCACCCATGTGTGCTTGTATGTGCATGTGTGTAGAGTAGTATGGCTGGCTATTATTGATTGTTTCTATTGACTACAGTGTAGGTCATTGACACTGACATTTGTGTTTAATTGTTCCCATGTATAGTTTTACCAGTAACCTCTGTCTTCTTACTTGGTTTACCCCTACACATGTTAAATGCCAACTCTAACATGAATGCCATATCTACTCCGTGTGCCAAAAAAACTAGGCCAGTGTTATTTTTTGAATAACTCCGTGAAACATTGACCAGTTTAAGTAATTTTATTCATACAAACTGTGACTTCGGCATTTCACAAGGTAGTATATTATTATTGTTTTATTTTTATTTAATTTATTTATATATTTTGATTATTGATGTTATTATTATTTATTGCAGGAGGTTAGCATGCCGTCTCCACTGACGGCCATACTGACACCCAATGACTTCATTCGGCCCGCTGCTGTTGACAACGATACTTCCAACGACACTTCCAACACTTTTCCATTCCATTCCACGTCTTCATCTGCTGCTATTGCTACTGAGGTTAGTATCTGTCTCTGTATGCTGGCCACATTGCTGTTTTGGCATCATGGAACCTGGGCATAATGGTACGGCGTTGGACTTAGGATAACAAGGTCGTTGGTTCAACTTGCGGTTGGGTCACTATCAAGTAGTTACTGCTTGGATAGGTGGCTATTTGGATAGGTGACTGACTGTCTGTGGATGGGTAAACCATCTCGCAACCAACACTGAGCTCAACTCAGCCTTTCATCCCTCTGTGGTAGGTAAATAGAGTACCAGCCTGTCTGGCAGTGTTGTTCACCTGTGTCGGGTGGCAGCTAACACTGCGTGATCCCATATGGCAGGTGACGTTCTGTAGGTGTAGTTCTGTCTGCTATTGGTTTCCTGTAAAGAGCTATACACAGCCTTTAACATGTGTATGATGCAGTCATATTAAACGAGGCTATACTCCTTGGATTAAGCCAAGGCTAAAAGCATAAGGCCACAAGAATGACGCCAAGGTCGAAGCCGAGATCAAGGTCAAAGGTAAGAACTAAAAATAACAATGATATTTAAAGCTAGAAATTTTTCACCATTATGGAGACTTGGTGTCTCAAAGATAATGAGGTCACGACCTTGACCTTTTGGGGTCACGTGACCATTCGTTTTGCGGTGTGCCATTTCCCATAGATGGTCCATTGTGACCATGCATCTATCTTGCACCGTTAGGGAGATAATTATGAAGCCTCAAACGTTGGACAGATGCTAAATTTTGTTGCCGTGGCAACAGGGGTAAATCGATGGTATTAACAAGGCTATTTAAAGCACTAGACCGAGGCCAGACTGACGACTGACGACTGACGACTTTGCCATTGAGGACTGAACAACTTTGGTGTGATGCTGTGATGTGTTGAGATTGATGGTTCTGCTGAGAAGCAACCACAGCGACTGACTCAGCATCCGAAAGGTTCGTATTTGAATTTCGTCTGCAGATTTTTGAATTCATAGTTTATGAATTTGAAAGAGATCACAATTTATGTTTTTTTTTTGCAATTTTCAAAATGCTGGTTACCTGGTATGTGCAAAGATGATTTTAAAAATAATTCCATAAATTGTCGGCTTAAAGCAAAAGTGTCGTATCTGCAGGCTTTTAAACTTGGAGATACGACACTTTTGCTTTAAACCAACGAAATTTGCAAATTTTCATCGAATTTCAGGTTGGTATGTCACAAATTCTCAATCTTCTATTGAGTGTATGCTTACTTGCGCATGTCTCGTACTAGTGCTGCTGTATCTACGCGTATTTTTCATATTTTCTCTTCTGTAGTATGTTATGCTCGTTTTCTTTGTTGCTGTATTTTTCTGTTTCCATGTATTTCCTTAGCTGTTATAATCATGCATTGTGGTCCTGGTTTGTTTATTGATTTGTTTATTATGTGAAGTAATTTAACCGTTAAAACAACAAGATACTGTTCAAATGAACGCACAGTCTGTCCAATGCATTTCGATAGCTTACAGCATAATATCCATATAGTTAATATCAGTGAGCTGTGTTGACAGTGGTAAAAATTTAAAAATAACTGATTTCAAATTGTACAACGGCAATGTTGTTGTTGTCGTTTTTCGCTATTAACATCATCAGTCATGTGACCTTTGATACACCACCTGTGGTTTAATATTTGCAGTCCATCGTGACCGTAGGTCTATCTTGCACCATTATGGAGACACGGCACCTCAAAGATAATGGGGTCATGACCTTGACCTTTTCAGGTCACGTGACGTCATCGGTCACGTGACCATTTGATTCGCGGTGCGCCGTTTCCCATGGATGGTCCATTGTGACCATGCGTCTATCTTGCACCGTTAGGGAGATAATTATGAAGTCTCAAACGTTGGACGGATGCTAAATTTTGTTGCCATGGCAACAGGGGTAAATCAATGGTAGGCCCTCTAAATATAAATGACATCACAAGTAGGCTGACCCTTTGAGACTGATGCATGCTGTGTCACTGATGTGCACAGACAGAAAAAAGCGATCTCTTAATCTCCACCTATGTGCACTACGTTTACCTTGGCGGAGATAATAAAATAAAATGAAATAAATGGTGCATGTTACAGGGACATGTGCGTCATCACATCGCAAGCAGCGTGGGCGTGGTGTACGACATGAATCAGCCACCAGTGACACTAGGACTACGGATCACGGTCTACAGACCATTTGTACTACGCTACCGTTGCCTCCAGCTACGTATGTACTGTATGTTACAGCTTAAACGTTGTGTATAGCTTCATGTGGCAAACCCATCTCGAGCTACAGAGCATCACCTGCCGTATGGGATCACAAACAGTGTCATTTGCCAGCTGCCAGGTGAATGTGGCCTGCCATAACCTCAGCCATACAGGCCAGTACTCGATTTACTTACCCCGGAGGGATGGAAGGCTGAGTTCATCTTGGTGTTGGTTATATACCGAGATGGTTTACCTGTCCGCAGACAGACAGTCATCCAAGCAGTAACCACTTGATAGCGACCCGACCAAGAGTCATCCCAACAACTTTAAGATTGTAAGTTTACTCCAGCAAGTGATTGTGCCAACTCATATTGCACTTTTCTTGCCTTCTCCGTCTTTTGTTTCTCTCTTTGTCTCTCTGTTTCTGTCTATGTGCATGTGCAATTGTGCATGTGTGTGGTCACTGACATCATTGTACTTGCCTGTGGCCATGCATCCCCCGAATGACCTATAACGACTTCATCGGGGAGGGGAAGGGAAGGGGGATGGGGCAGAAAACTACTCAACTCACTGCTCACTCACTCACTCCTCCTGTCGGTGCCTGGACAGCGTACTTAAAACACTGACAGCTGGTATGATATGTAAGCCAGAGGTTCATAGTTCAGCACGCAATTTCAGCAGTCTTCTTCTGTAGTCTTCTTTAGCGATTATTACCGTCCAACTGCACTGGCCGTGATTTGCTGCAATAAGGCTTACAATAATGACCTGATTTCTAGTGTCTGTATCTGTTTCATTATCTGAAATGTCCAGACAATGACTGTATTTGAGTCTAGAGCAGGAAAGACAGGCATAATTGACTCGTTTTATCCACATAAACATTTTAGCAGAAAAAAAGCCACCCACATTGAGCACTGCAATGACTGCGTAGATAAGCATCACTGCTACTGTGCTGCTTTGACCCCACTGTGCGCTTATGCTACAATGCATCATTGGTCTATCTGACTGTGTCATCTGTCATTTGTAACAAAATGTATTGTGGCTAAACAGTATGTTGTAGGGGGTCATTGATATTACTGCTGGATAGGGTGCTGGTAAGTTTGTGTAGGCTGTCATTAGTGATCGTGTCTGCAGCAGTTTAGCTGCAGTTTGCAACAATAGAGAGAGTATGCTTTTATGTCTGTCTGTCTGTGTGTTAGTGTGGTTCACAGCGACCTTGCACTCAGCAGTGACGATGACTATGACGAGGATAATAACAGTAATAATGACAATGTCAGCCCACAACAACCACAGCAACATCAACAGCAAGACAATTGCAGCGTTCAAGTTCGCGTTCAACTTCCTGTTCACAGCAAGGTGTGTCTGTCCGGTCAATCAGTCGGTCTTGCATTTTTAAAGTTGTCTCTTATCATAATACAAACTACTCTCTGTCTGTCTAGGTCCACTAGACACCGGTTGCATGGAACAAAATTGTCTGCATTTCGCTTGGGACTCTACAGCTCTTCCCCGGACTTCCGGCTGGTTTTAAACCCTGTGCCACTTTGCTGCAGGAATGGGGAGAAGGGAAAGAAGGGGAAGGGAATGAGGAGGGGAGGGAGGAGAGGTTGACTGTGATACATACCGTAGTTGGAACAGGGGCCCTGATTGGCATGTATCGCTGTTCGTACGTCCGTCCGTCTGTCTGTCTGTCTGTCTGTCAGTTAGGGATGCCGGTTATATGCAAATATGTGATGGTATATATTGCCAAAACCTGTAAGTTGCATATTTTTTCGCATGTAGTGGCATTTTCAAAAGGAAATTATGTCGCATATGCAAAAATTCGCATATATGACACAACATATTTCCGCATATGCAGTCGCATTTTTCAGCATTTTCCTTATCCAAGTTTGTTTAAGACTGTTAAATATTTTTCTTGGTGGCAGATGATTTACCAGTATTTTCAATTAAACATTGAAGAAACTGAAGTCGAAACTGCGCAGAATAGGCCTATTAAGCATTAATGTTAATGTTGATCATAATTATGGTTCTCCGTCACTCGAAGTTGAGTATGCCGGAAATATGCAGCAAAATATGCTGCATATGTGCCGCCTATTTTGCTAAATTCTGCATATTTTTCTGCATATTTTGCCTCAAAAAGCCCTGCATATTTTAAGAAAATTTTCAGCTATAAACCGGCATCTCTAATTAGTCTGTGTGGTGTGTCTCAGCGGAAAGACCCAGTTGTCGATCATCAGCAGGCCAGTGCTAGTGCTATGTCAACGACATCAACTGGCTTGAAGGCGTCTTCGGCATTTACTAACAGGTGCTTGCTTGTTCTGTCATCTCCATGTCTGTTCACTTTACTCATCATTTATTGAGCTGTGGGCTTACTTTGCATCCGTGGAAGTCATTGGTTTGATCGACTGTTGCTTTTGTTTGACTGTCCAATGGTAGGCACATGTTATTGTACTTGGTCTGTTCAGTAGAGCCGGCCATCTGGTTCAGTTTTGTGTTTTATGCTAAATTAATTCAATTCTGTCCTCGCTGGCTTAAATTGACAAAAATGGTATGAGATCCTACATAATGGTTCTAGCTCAGCTAGCTGTTTATGCACAATCTTCTTCTTCTACAAGATGATGAGACATTTACACGATTTCATGTCTTTTAATGCTCAGGGCGGTTTGGTAGTGTAACAATTTAGAGGTCATTGGTTCAACTGCCAGTCAGGTCACTATTACTTCTTGGATGGGTGACTGTCTGTGGACAGGTAAACCATCTCGGTATATAACTAACACACCTAGGTCAACTCAGCCTTCTATCCCTCCTGGGTAAGTCAATCAAGTACCTGTCTGGCTGTGGTTATGGTGGGGTGCATTCACCTGTGTCGGTGGCAGCTAACAGGTGTGATCTTATATGGCAGGTGATACTCCGTAGCTCTGTGATGGGTTTTTCATGAGGAGCTAAACTCTCTATACCATGATAATGTACTTGCTACAGCTAAATCTGTCACCAAGGTGAAATCAGCCTTCTGTCGCTCTGGGGTAGGTAAGTCAAGCACTGGCCTGTCTAAGATGGTTTCCCATGAAAAGCTAGATCCCGTTTAAACCGTGCTGTGTGTGGGGTACTATCAAAGCCAGTCGAATGATGCATAGCGTACAACTTTTAATAGAAACCCCCATTTTTTATCAGAACATCTGCCTTGAGACTCCCGACTTGTATTCAGGGTTTCGACAAGGCTGCATCCTTTCACCATTCCTCTTCAAGTGCTAAGTATTCTGTCTGAGACTCAGCTTGTATTAGAGGTTTTACTGTAGCCTTGGCCTTGGCCTTGACCTTATAGATCTGTTGTTGGTTGGTTGTCAGTGGTATAAAATGGCCATACTGCTGGTGTGTGCAGGGCGCCATCAAAGCCAGTGAGCAAATGTCATCGAATGACATCCGCCCAGACGAGTTCATCTGATGATATGTCCAGTGATGATGATGACGTATCGAGTGATGACAGTGATAATAACTCATCAGATGAGGAGGAGGAGGAGACTAGCCAGGTTGTCAGTATCAGTGTTGAACCAGTGCCCAGTCTGAGTGATATCAACGACGACCAGCCAACTGCTATCGACTCCGTTACAAAAGTAATTTAATTTACTCACTGTTGACTGTCATTTTACGTTTTGGATAGACTTGCTTGCAGTTTTTTCCCATTTCAGTTTATTCTTCAGTTTTGGTTATCTTTGTTTTCTTTTTTTGTTTTTTCTGATTTCAGGCTTCTAGCTCTATTATAACTGCCTATTGTTATAATTTATGTTCTACATAACAGTACTTTCATTTCACTTTCATCTCATCATTTCCATTTAAAACATTTTTAAATTGCTAGATTAAACTGTCATTTTTTCAGCACCAAATCTTTTTTGTATGTTATTGTGTGTCCTTCTTATGCCCAATTTGTGAAACCAGTGGTAACCCATGAATCTCAGTTTACTTGGGGGGGGCTTGTGTTAGGAAACCAGAGTTGCTAAAATGCAAAACTTACCCATGATTTGCCCTTGTGGTAACCCTCCAATCTCAGGTTACTAACCCAAGATTTATCCCTCATTGTAAAAACTGGGCATTATGTTGTAACGTCACTTTTATGGTGGTTTGTGGTTGACTGACTGCATGGGTGGCCTTGGCCTCATTCAACACTCTGGTGGTGGTTTGTGACATATTCTGTTTCAGGTGCAAAAACGTCAGTCATGGGAGATAAAGAACTTTGTGCCGAGTCAGGACCCTCAAGTGCCTTTGCTACTAGATCAGCCGTTGCCTAATGAGGTTGACAGTGAGTTAGATCGGATGTGTAACGGGCTATTGGATCACGATGATGACGGGGAACACCCACGGTTATCCCCACTGCCTGTCATTGACAAGTCGGCCCTTGCGGACGACGTCAGTATCGTGGGTATGTCTCATGACATTGATGACGTTGTCGATTCAGTCATCAACACGGATCATTTGCCACCGCTTGCAGATCTCACTGAGCTGGCTGGTCTACCAGTACTTCCGGTATCGCAGGCTGCCAGCGAGTCAAAAAGTTCTGCCATTGGTGAATCTGCATCGTCAGTAATGCCACAGTTAGCTGCTGCGGTGCCTTCACCGGGTGTAACGTATGATGTTAATAACAAGCCTGCAGTTTTGGTAAGACTTCGACGACTGACGTTCCATAGATACTCGCCGGTTGAGACAGCACAGCAGAACATGGATTTGTCTTCGCCATCAGTGAATTTCATCGTTGATTCGTTAGGTGTAAAACTTAGTTGCAAGTTCGGAGATACAAACTCAGACGATCAATCGTTAGGTGTGATATCTGCGTGCAAGTCCGGGGTCAACACAGGCCCATGGTTGTCAGCAGGAGTAGACACTGTTAAACGAGAACAGCTGACAACCGTTAGTACCGTTAGGTCCACCGAAATTGTTAAACAGCGACAGCAACCGCCAACCGTTAATACTTCCAAACCATCCACTCCAAGCGCTGGTGTCATTGTTTCAAAGCCGCGTGGCAAGTCATTGCCATCAGCTAAACGTGGGTCAGGCTTGGAGAAATCATCAGCTGTGAAGACCTGCGTTGACGACAACAGCAATCGCTCTCAGGTTTGTTCAGCTAATATCTTTCAATACTTTTTGTTATTAATACCTGCTGTTTTTCTTCCTTTTTTGTTGTATTTGCCTTTGTGGGGAGGTTTTTGTTTTCATCGACTACATCTTGCTCACTCCTGTGCCAGTTTTTTGGGTTAAGTTGTCGATGTTAAGTTGTATCTGTTGCTTGTCTCCAGTAGCCGACTCAGTAGCAAAACCTGCCCAGTTGACCTTATTCACAATATGAATTTAACCACTTTCTAGGTTTTTATTAATTTTTGCAGTCATTAGGCTTCCCTTACATTGTTGTGTTTTTGCTGTGTTTTTTTGCTGTTTTTTTTTTCTGTATTTTTCACTTTGCCAAAACTAAACAGTGTACCAAGACGAGTTTGTTCTGTGGTTGTTTGCTATTGCTAATGTGTGTTTGTCACATTTATTAATAAAATACTGTGTTACTGTGGTGTTAGTCTGCTGCAGCGGCAGCTACAGTGCCCGTGGACGCAGTGAGATCAGATGCTGGCAGTAGTCAAGCTGTAATTACCGACAGAGCCGCAGTGATTGAGACTGTCCCTCGGACAAAGTTGTCAAAGTCATCAAAGTCGTCAGTTAAACGCAAGTCCGATGCCGGCGCTGCTGCTGCTTCTGTTTCTGCAGTTTCTGATGTGAAAAGGCAACGCACTGATGTAGTAACCACGCCGACACCCGACGTCAGCAACCTCCAGTATGTTATCACTCATTACTACAACTATTTCTGATCTTGTGAGTACATAAGTAAGTTATTACGTGATTTACATACCAAATTAATCGTAATAACCTTGAATGCGCTTGATGTGCTAGTAAAACGAGAAATGCAAATATTTCAGCTGGCATCTAAAAATAGATTGAGAGTATGCACTGCATGTAACAATGCTTAAAAGATCAGAGCGTTCCATCTAGATGGACCAGCATGTTTAAAAGCACGGCTTCCATAGGTTGACATCTTGAACTGTGGAATTTGCAGCTGTATGTAACATGCATATTAGAGATTCTTACGATAATGTGCGTTGTAAATTGACATTTGACAAACCATATATTAAATAACTAAATAAATATTTCTCATATGATATGATGATGATGACCTGCATGTGAACTGAAGACAGACTTGGCAGATTTAAAGCGCTTTTGACAGTTTCTGCCATTTTGAACATTGATGTTAATATTTTTTATGCATTTTTGCGCAGAAATACTTTTTTTATCTCAGTATGTTTGCAGCCCTTATGTGACAAAGTTGTGATTGTGTTTCAAATGATGAATTTTGCTTCTGAAATGTTATAGTTTGGTACAAATTGCAGGTTCCCTGTCAAAACCTGGATCGACAAAACCAGGAACGTCAAAACTGCCCCACTACACGAACTCTCTAACTCTAACCATAACTCTAACCCTTACTCTGTAACTATTATTAATCCATAATCCCTAACCCTATACCAGTCCCTAGTCTTATCTTGAACCTTAATCTCTAACCCTATCCCTAACTCTTATTTCTAACCCTAACTCTATTCCTAATGTTATTTCTTAAAGCCTATATCACTGTGTTTCGGTTTTGTCAGTCCAGGTTTTGTCAGGACGCCCAAATTGTGCAAGTGTGTCAGGTCAGTAAGAGACTGATGCAGCAGTGATGATTAACTCACGTTCTACTCAAATGATTGAAGGAATGACTGAATTAACGAACGAGTTAATGAATGAACACGTGAATGAACGAGTGAGTGAGTGAGTGAGTGAGTGAGTAAGTAAACAAATGATTGAACAAGCAAATGAATGAGTAAGTGAATGAATGAATGAAAGAGTGAATGAGTGAGTTTATGAATGAAGGTGTGAGTGAGTGAGTAAATGAACAAATGAATGAGTGAATGAAAGAAGGAATGAAGGCACTTGCTGTGCTGTGTACAGTGCATTGGGTCAATCAGACACTGATACGCCATTAGAGATGATTAGCTCATGTTCTACTCAGCCGACATCGATGTCAACAGACCAGCATAGCAACAGTACAGACGGTCATCAGACGTCACGGCCAGACACTGCTGACAATGAACCATCCTCTGATGTGACTCTTGGTTTAGTTGATAGGCAGCGTAGCAGCAAGCTCCTGTCGTCAGCACTGAAACCTCCACACATCAAGGTAGATGACGATTGTTTTTGACACTGGGGTTAACCCTGGGGTAACTTGCAAAACTCAAGTTGCTTCTGGGTAAAGGAAAACAGTTTTAGCAACCTCCAGTCTTGGAGTAGAACTCTTGGAGTAAAACTCAAGGTAACTGGCTGAGGTTGTAAATAGCTCACTTTTTTGTATCGGAGTCATTTGCTGGACCAAGTGATTAACCAACTTGCTTTCTCACAGTCATGCGGCTTTTTTCTACCAATCAGATGTTTGTTTGCAGTTTGCCGAGTTAACTCCCTTCCCCGGTTAGTGAAGTTTCAAAAATGCCAAAAGCTAAGCAGAGATTTACCCTTGCGGTAACTTTTAGATCTCAGGTTAGCTTACCTGAGATTTTTATCATTTATTTCAAAAACTTGGCATCGGTGTAAGATTAGTCTGTTCTGACTGCTGGCTATGTGTGATCCTAGGTAAGTAATACTGTAGAAGCCTAGGCAGTATGTAGTGTGCTTTAGTGCTTTTTTGACTTGGAACTGTCATCTGTGTGGCTCAGCGTATGCCATGAAACGATCAATGCATTGTTTTGCTTTGCTCCGTTCATCAGTAATGCGAGGCAGTGGCAAATTTTTAATGTATATGTGCTCAGAATTTCTGTTTTGCCCCTAAATTTCCCCAAAGTGCCCCAGATTGTGCATATTAGTTTGTTATCTGGCAGGACGTGGCGATCTGTCGTCCAAGTGCAGCCGTTGCGCCTGTCTGTAATGCTGAACATTCGATCATCCACAGTCAGTCATTGGCCGCCAATAAACCTCTCGATAGACGGAAATTCAACGGACAAATGACATCAGCTGTTGACTCGAGGTGCACAATCTTTCGTTTGTGGTAGTTGTTGTATTTTACCTTCTCATGTTTGTGATAGTTTTGTGTTCATAAATAAGTAAATAGGTAAATAAGTAATTTATATAGCATGTTAGCTGTAATAACTTTGAACGTGCTCGGTGTGCTAGTACAACGAGAAGTAAAAGTCTTTTAGCTGATGTCTAAAGATAGAGTGTGTGCTGCATTTAACAATGTTCGGAAGATGAACTTGCACTTTCATTTATTCACCATTTATAATAAGTTGCCGTATCTCGGAAACAGTGCAAGATAGGGCCAAGGGTTACTATATTCATCACTAATGGAAGTCACATTAAAGCCGTTTTGATTGACCGCAAAATCAATGGTCTTATGACTAACATATGCACACAATGACTGTCAAATTGGCAGTAATAAGTGGATCATTCTTCACACTTGTAGGGTTCTACTGCAGCAAACAAAAAGGTTCAAAAGACGCTGGCGTAGTGTATGTGTAATATTAGACTACCGTACTTGTCATGTATTGTTTTGGGTGTCTAGGCCTGCATTGCGTTCTCGGGATTATTTAGACAGCGCAAAGCGACTGAAACATAAAGCTGACGATACAGTGAGTAACAGCCTACTGCCATCTGTCTGTCTGTCTGTCCATCTGTCCGTCTGAGTCTGTTTGCAGCAGCATTGTGCGTTAAAAGTGGAGTTTTTCTCAGCCCCATATTTGCCATTTTTGGATGAAATTTTTACAGCAAGAGAATATTCTGACAATTTCCGACAGGCAAAAAAAGTTAGAGGGCATTTGTAACAGTGCCATTGTCTGTTTGTGTGTTGTGCGCTCTGATTTCCATTGGTGCTGGCTGTCAGTTTAAATCACCCATCTGTAGTAGTGCAACTAGTGGTGTAAGGCAGAATTTCACTTCACAGCATTGAACGCAATATAGAGATCGTTCTTTTGTCTTTCGTTATCTTTTCCCATGTTCTGTGGTGAATGTGTACGTATGTCTGATCAAATGTATTTCATTTCTGCTCTTCAACTCTTTTTCATGCTGCATTTCTATTGGTCAAGTGTCTGCCTTTAATTCAGCAAACATAGTTCTAGTAAAAATCTTTGTTGAGGTAAACTTTGTAAAAAAAGTAACGAGTAGATATCTGCCAGTCTGGCTATTACTGATGAGCCCTAATGATGTAGTCAACTAGTCATTGAGACCAAAGTCTCGACTCTGAAGCTGCCTTTGCTCTCAAGCTGCCTTGGCCATTGAGTTGCATATAAAGTCTTTATGTTGGTCTCGAAAGAAGTCTTATTCTTGGTCCTGGTCTTGGTCTTGAAAAACGGTTTATTTTTGCATCACTGAGAAAAAATCACATTACCGTTGCTATTGGATGCCAAACTTACCCAGTGTGAACTCACTGATGCAAATATCCAAACAAGGTAGGGTAGCAACAGTATTAACATGAGGTGGGCAAAACTACAGCCGTTTACGTCCAGTTTGTTTGCGGTGTTTGTTGCATGCCGTAAATTATTAAAATCAGTTAGCGTTCCACGGATTTATTAAAAATTAACACCGGCACATAGCTTTTGGAGGCATGGTGTAGTTTTTTGCAGGCACAGATAACTGTGTTTCCGGCGTGTTTAGGTGGAGAAGCTGAAGAAGCAGCTGCTGTACATGGAATCGGTGTTGTCATTCCTGCAGTACGGAGACGCGCTGGAACATGAGATGGCGGACACTGGTGTGGTGTTCAAACTGTGGAAAGACACTCTCAAATTCTGCCAGTCAGTCCGCAACTTCTCTTGTTCACTCGACCAGTGGTGTCAGTTGGCCTGCCGTAATGAAGGGTTGCCATCATCAGGGATAGAGTTAGGAATTGGGTTTGTGACACAGTAGGGGTCTGTGTTTGAGCTAGTTAAGCATTAGGGTTAGGCGTAATTAGTTAGCCCGGTTTCGTCCTAGTGTAAATTGGTTGCCTGTTGGGATGGCGGATCTTCAGAATGGTGGATTTGACCCGAGCCCACGAAAAATGCTGGCATACTGCTGACCTTGTGTTGACATTGATTGTGCCGCTGTATGCTGCAAGCTGTATAGCTAAGCTATAGTTAACTCTTCACTGATAGTTTTGGCCCTTCAAGTGGAAAGTTTGCCTGCCAGTTGCCCCTGCCATTGGAAACATTCACACCAGTCTGTTTTTCTACGCTTTTCTGTTTATGAGTTAGTACAGAGTACTGTAGTAAAGACAGATAAACAGTTTAGACTGGTATTGCGGCCTGTTTGGTTGACTGCTTATTGAGGCTTTGTGACATCTTGTGTATGCAGTATTAAGAGCAGCCATTGAAGCAACAATTTTGATTACGATACTAATGGCATGTGTGCTTCATGTAAGAACGTGACTAGAGGCCAAGACATCAAAGCCATGATTGTTTGTCCTTGGGGTGAGGTCAAGGGCAGTCGTCGAGTACCCCACCCCATCTCGGGTTATAGTTGGGTTATAGAGAAGTTTATTGTGATTGTAATTGGGGTACTATTTTCTTATTTGTGACATCGTTGGGTTTGTCTGTCTCTGTGTGTCTGATTCTGATTGTAATTTTGTTATCCTTTTATCTGTACAGAGCAGTGACTGACTATCGATCAATGTCTTATGTGAGTGCGGATGTCAACAGACTTCGACTCTACGTCATCAGGTTTGTCCGTCCACCTGTCTTCTAGTCTGCCTGTCTCTGTCTGTTAGCTTTGCTGTTGTCAGGATGATAAGTAGAAAATCGGTTTTAGTTGCAGCATCACTTTGCACTAGCGTATGGATCATTAAGGGATGACTTCACTTTTTGACTTAGACTTTTACTAAGCCAACTCACTCAGCTTAAGTCCAGTCTAAGTGCATGCTTTTGCCAAAAAGTTATGTGATGTCACTGAGAGGAAACTTTCCTGCTGATCAAAACCACTCTGCCAAAGTCTGAAGTTCATAAGTATATGGTCAAAGTCCAGACTTTAGTATTTAGCCTAAGGTTTCACTCGGTGAATTGGTTTAGTTAAAGTTTTAAATCAAAAGGTTAAGTCACTTATTCCATCAGTTGTAAATGGTGCCGAGTAACATGGACCATAACGATTTGTGATTACCTGATACCATTCAGTTGCTGAGTTGTGTAGTTTTAGTATATAACATGTGATCGTGAAATCGAAACAGTTTGCGATCCAATTGACTGATTTGCCCTTCTACGTGTTGCACTGCAGTTTACGTCTTCAAGCTTACATATCTCTCAAGCTTTACACCATCAAAAAGTCGGAAGTTCAGCATCTGCGAAAAGCAATTGACGACAGTTTTCAGGTATTTTGAGCTACTTTGAGCTGATGTTTTTTTTTCTGACAGTTGCAAGTGTTCCAGAGACTGCTATGCCATAGAGATAACTATTCAGTTCATCAACAGGTGAAGATTAGTCAACAGGCATTCTGCCAAAAGCCGAATGATGGCGATGTGATGTACTTTGCCAACATTGTGACTGTTGAATTGTGTTGAATTGTTAATTGGTTGCGTGTATGATGATAAAATTTGTATTGATGTCATTTTTTACAATGGTTCCCTGTCAAAATCTGGATCGACAAATCCTGAAACGTCAAATCTGGCCCACTACAGGAACCCTAACCCTAACCGCAACCTTAAATATTACCTAACCCAAACCCCATTCTTAAACCTAATCCCTAACGTTATACCAATCCCTAGCCTTATCCCAAAACCTAATTCCTAATCTTATCCCTAAGCCTAACTCCTAACCTTAACCCTAACCCTATTCTTAACTTTATTTTTCCAAACTTAAACTTATGTCACTGTTTGCAGGTTTCGTTAGGTCACTGGTACAGTTGTGAAATGTGAGTGAGTGAAACGTTTGTTGCTGTTGACAGAATGCCGGGGGCAGTGGCAGTATGAAGGCTGGCGTGAACGTATCATCTCCATACAACGGAGGAGCTACACCTGCCACATTGAGCAGTGGTAGCAGTGGTAGTGGAGTTGGTACTCTGTCTCCGTTATCACCGTATCTCATTCCATCTCCAGCTGGCAGCGTCAGCTCCGTCGGATCAGCTGTAAGTTCAACTGCCTTCAGTGCACATTTATGTTTTTTGCCGGCAAAAACTTGTTACTGTCACTCAAAGGGGTTTAAGTCGCTTTAAATTGACAAAGTCCAAAAGGCACCGCTTGAAAGTGCTCACTGCACGAATTTTGGGTGCAAGATAGGGCCCATGTTGCTATTGATCACTAATAGGAAGTCACATATGCCCTTTCAGATGAAATGAAAATCATTGACCTTGGATGACCTTCAAGGTCAGTGACAACCCCTACCATAGCGACAGCTGGGCTTCTTGTCAGCATAAGTTGGTAGGTTAGCGTGCAAAATTTGTACCAAATTATAACAGTTCGGAAGCAAAATTCATCTTTCATAACAGATAACAGAATAACTACTCTGCTACAGAACGACTGTGAACCAAAATTAACATGAAAACAAAAGATGTGTATAGTTTTTCACTCATTTTGTGTGAAAATGAATTAAAAAGGTAAATAAGGTAAAGTCCAACACTTGCTATAGCACTTCTTACATGAGATGAACTCATGACCAGAAGCGGTTTACAATCTCGGAAGTGGCAGCTGATTGGCATGAGCTAATGATACCGCAGCACACTATGCGGCCATCCACTGCCCGCGTTAACGAACAACTGGACCTGCAGTTTGCAGCTAGCAGACATACTACCACCTCAATCAGCCACACTATGCCTTCACCCCATAGCCCATAAGCTACTACTCATTTCCCATCCGACTAAGGGTAGGAGACTGAGTTGGCCTGAGTACACAGGTTAGCAACTTGCTCAAGGTTGCTTGCAAAATGACCAACAGTGAGAATTGAACTGCAACCTGGAAGTTGCGAGTGGACGCCAACCAAAAGACCACTTGCACCTACACGGGCACATAGGTGTGAACAACTTGCCCAGAGTTGTTACTTGATAATGTACCGGATGGAAGTTGAATCGTGGACCTTTTGGTCTCGTATCCATCGCCGTAACTGCTGAGCCACCAAGCCACCTGAATTAGCATCAAAGTTCAAAATGGCAGAAACTGGTAAAGATCTGTTTGGCTGCACCAGTTTCAACCATTTTAAGTGCCTCGGTTTAGACCATCCTCGACAAAAACGTGCCAACCCGAGTTCATTGCTTTCTCTTTCTTTCATTTTCCACTTCGGGGGAAGGTCACCGCTACAGTCCTCTCCAGGGGCCTCATTTACAAAAGTTCCTAGGAATTTTTAAAACATCTTCCTAGGTTATTCCCAGATTCAATAATTTAGGATTGATAACGCACTGCGAGACAACTAGCGTATCACAGGAATAGATTTCTCCAAGTTTTTAAAAATTTATCTTAGGAGCTGCTGTAAGTTTTTCTGCATAATTTATTCCTGTATTTTTCCTAGGAATTCTTGTAAGTTGCGTTTTCTTCCTAGACTATTCATACATCAGATTTCTTTGCGTAAGTTTTGCCTAGGAATGACCCAGGAAGTTTGTGAATGAGCTGTCTGGTCAGTTTGTAGGCATTTGTCTACATGGGTCATTAATGCTGTTTAATGACTTTTGTGTGTAAGAATTTCTGATTATCTGATTAATTGGTTGATTGATCACACATTACACGTATGCATGTTTGGGCATAATATTGGGCCAACCGCTAAGCTGTAAGCTTAAAGGTCGGCCTTTTGTCGCGGTTGTCGTCCATCATCCGTCTGTCACGAATGTACTGTGGTGCAAGATAGGGCCTAGGTTGCTGTTGATCACTAATAGGAAGTTGCACACTGGCTTTCAAATGACCTATAAATTCATGACCTTCGATGACCTTGAAGGCTCATAACACACCATGGAATGGAATGTTTCAAGCTATAAGTGGCCATATCTCGGAGACAGTGCAAGACAGGGCCAAGGTTACATACGCCCTTTCAGTGGCATAAAAATCATCGACCTTGGATGACCTGCAAGGTCAGTGACAACCAGTGCGGTAGGCTTCACCCTAGCGACAGCTGGGCTTCTTGTCATCATTAGTCATAGTGCTAGTGAAGAATGCCACAAACTGATCACTGTACTGTGCTGTACTAAACTCAGTACTGTTATATTTATGTGGTCTACAGGGTAGTCAGGGCACTAGTGACCATACATTACCCAAGCCAGCCGCAGTGCCAGTTGCTGTATCTAACGGCCATAGCAAGCTGATAGGCCTACCACAGCGGCTACACTCAGTGATAATGAACTATGTCAGCAACGTCAGCTATTTACAAGACTGCCATGAGCTCTGGGACAAAGCCGATACGATCATCAACACTCATCCCAGTGAGTAAACTGTTACGTAAACTACTGTATTTTGTCATCGGAGCATCATTTGCCATATGGGATCACACAGTGGGCGACTTCACTTTTTGACTTAGACTTTCGCTGAGCCTTTTCGCTGAGCGAAAGCTAAAACTGAACACTAAAGTCTGTACTTAGACCACAGTTCAACTAAACTTTGGTCTAAGTCTACTGACTTAGACCAAAACAATTTAAAATGGCGGAAAAACACGTAAACCTAACAGGAAATTAATCAACCATTTACGCTTGGACTTGCTTATTTAATTGCGCCGCGCACACAAATGACGTAGGGCATAATTACGTAACATCTGACGTCATTGCATATTTATTACGGCGTTTATTTTTGGTACCAGACTGCTTAAATTTACTAAACTATCCGTACGCATAGGACTGTAAATAGTCGCCATTTTTTCGCTCAGCTAAAGTCAAAAGTTGAAGTGGATTCAGACTCGGCGAAAGTTAAGCCCTAAGGGCTAAAGCTATCTCTTCCATGCAAATCGAACCGACTTTAGCCAGGTTAGTTCGGCTCAGCTTTGGTCTAAGTAAGTACTTTTGGACTCAGCGAATCTCTGAGACTTTTCGCTGAGTCCAAACTTCGGTCTAAGTAGGTACTTAAGACTCAGCGAAAGTCTCAGCAAAATCACTTCACTTTTTGACTTTAGTAGGTACTTAGACCGAAGTTTAGACTCAGCGAAAGTCTAAGTCAAAAAGTGAAGTGACCCAGTGTTACCCGCCACCAGATACAGGTGAACGCACTCCGCCTTAACCCCACCCGGAGAGACCGGTACTCGATTTTCCTACCATGGAGGGATGGAAGGCTGAGTTGACCTTGGTGTTGGTTATATACCGAGATGGTTTATCTGTCAATGTTGCCCATATGAGTTACGTGCCGCCATCCCCAGTTGATAGAAAGCGAACTAGGAGTCTTTTTGATCATAAACTTTACTGTCATTTCACCACGAAAATACCACGTTGATATCTGCAGTGTGTTGTCAGCTTGTGTCAATAGCTTGCTCATGCTTGGTGTCTATAGCATGTTCTTATCGTTGCCTGGCTAGCTTGTTGACTGATGTGATCTGGAGATTGACTGCCAGCATAAACAGTAGAAAGGCTTAAGTCTGGCACTCTCTGAGCTGGACATCTGTTATGACATTGCATGCTTTGAAGTTAAGGTATCGGTTCGTCTTATCAATAGTGCGGTCAAGGAATTGATTTTTTAATGCTGTCAATGCACGAGTGAATTTTTTAATGCACGCATTAACACATTAACACATCGTTATGCTGCTGATGTTGTAAGTGGGCTACAGCGAGAGTGATTAGAATGATGACTGACGAACTCGTGGCTGTGTTGCAGGACCATGACGATAGTGCTGAAACAGCAAAAAAACTGTTTTAAATTACTTTGAATATTGTAAAATCATCCAGATTCATCTAGTTGTGATGTATGGTACGGCGTTAGGTGTGAGGGAATTCTTCGATGGGCTTAACTGCAGCATTGGTCCGCTGCACATGACTTGCTGCATACCACTGCTGACCAGCTACGTTTCTGAAGCCTTGCGACAACTACAACTCCACCCCACTGCACTTAAACATCAACAACTGCTACAACAACTATAACTACAACTATTACTACAACACTGATGTCAGCTGTGGACGTTATAACACACTGTCATCCACAAGGCCTGTTGGTGGTTGCCGAGAACGCTGCTGCACTCTTGGGAATACAAAAAATCCTCAGTTCATTGATTTTTTCATGTTTGCCAGGCAGCAGCACCTAGAATTTAATCACTTTGGGGTTTGGCCAAGTCTTACCTCCACTGAAGATTTTGGCCAAATTCGCCTGTAACTTTTTGTGTAATAACTGACAACCCAATAAGTCAAATGCATAAATGCCAGCTATCACGTATCATTCTTGGCAGAGGTATAGTAGTTACGTGCTAATCGCGTGTGGTGCAGGTTGATGTTATGTTATGTTGCTGGTACGACTTGGCTTCCCCGTGAAATCAGTCACTTGCAGCACTGGTGTAATGGCATCTTTTTTGGTTGGGGGTCCATCCCTTTCTCTCTGCTTAGAGGTATCCCCTTAATCCAGATGCGGAGTCTGGGGAGCGCTGCAAGGTCTCATTAAGGTCCGGAAAATGTGTTTGGGAGCATTTTGTATCTTGGATACTGCTTTTGGTGATACCAGGCAATGTGTTATTTTAAAAAAAATTTTGATGTTTAAAGGGAGCGGCTAGACTTTATTTTTTGGGGGGGGGGAAATGTTACTGTATCACTGTTTCCCCTTGTCCTGATGTTATTTGGAGAATGGTGTTCCCACCCAAAAATATCTGACGTGTGCCCTTGATTACATTGTTGGTCGCTTGGTCTATATACAACGAACATGACATCTCATTAGTTTACCAGCCAGCCAGTTTGCCACACCATGCTGTATATATGTGCGTTGTTTTATTCACCAGTCTATTCCACCACTGCACTCGCATGCCATCTCTCTTTCACTCAAATTGCCAACTGTAATCTGTTTTGCCAACAAAAAATGCCAGATTTTCACCAATGTCCTCTACAATAAAAGCAGCCATTAGTGATGAGTTTATGCCAAACTGATAGCAAAATTGACTCAAACTATGCCAGATTTGAAGGCTTGTGCCAAATAGTCCCATATTGCCAAATGTAAAAAACTAAAAAAAGTTACACCCAGGTTGGTGAAGAATTCCGAATCACACTTATTTGGAATTTTTTGAAATGACGGACGTCAGCCTCTCCGATGCAGTAGAAAATCCACCAGGAAATAAAACAACACAAGGTGTGTTTGGTCGTCTCACTGTTAGTGATTGCAGTCTCGGGATTGAGAAATCCCAGGATCCTGGGATTCGGAAATTTGTAATCCCGGGATTACAGTCACTACTGACTATGATGCAACAATGCTGTTTGTGCATCTAGAACGTTATCGTCTGGTGCGTCAATAAGTTGACTAGTCCCATATTGCCATATTGCCCATATTACTGGTCTCCAGTTCAAAGGGCCACTAGTCCGAATTTGGTCAGGTTTCATTCTGCCATAGCCAAGGGCTGACAAACCTCAGAATACAATTTATCCCTATTCTTAATCCTATCCCTGACCTTTGCACTGTTCGGGCCAGCGCTGGCTGTGAACTAGTGAACTGTGCCAGGCGTGTGTCCATGTGGTATGGTAGTCTGATAATTGAGTTGAACGGAGCGTATATTGGTGCAGTAATGTATCTGTTGCCATCATATGAGTATTGTATACAATCCATGTTACATCACGGTGTGTGTGTGCGCGTGCCGTTTGCATCATATAATATATATATATATATATTAATATATGTATATAAATATATATACATGTCATGGGCAGAATTGCTAAACATTTTGCCTGTTGTTGATGACATTTTAGAAAATTGAAAACATTTTTCCACATGATGCATTTTTTCAGACCTTTTCTCACCCAGTGTATTTAGTCGACTGTAGTTAAGTAACGGTCGAGCTATTGGCATGGTTGTCCGTCCGTCCGTCCGTCCATCTGTCTGAACGGATGTACCCTGGCTAACGGGTAGGGCGTAGGGGAAAACTTTTTACATGAGTAATTAGCCATGTGCCTTAAACTCAGGCGTGCAAAATTTCAGCCATCTAATACAAGGGGAACATTTTTAAATTGGGGGTTGAATGGAGGGGGGGGTAGGAAATTCAATGGGAAACTAGCCATATCTCAGAAACGTTGAGAGATACAACCAAGGTTACTGTTAATTACTAATGGGAAGTCGTATACGCTCTGTCAGACAAGATGGAAATCATTGACCTTGGATGACTTAGGTCACTGACAACCAGTATCAGTGTCTAGTTATCCTAGCGACAGCTGGGTTTCTTGTTAGTGTTCTTGTAAAAGGTAAAGGTAACCCATACTTAAAATGAGCATAGGGCCAGGAGCTGATTTCGCTCAAAAGCAGTCACCCCGCAGGTGACGTAGTCATAAACCCGGTGGTAGGCTGTCATTACTTTCCACCAGGCCTGCAGTTATTTTTCCAGAGAGTTAAGTTTGTTATTGAATAACACAGAGAACTTTGCTTGCTATATCTCATTTTGTGTTGAAATGAATATTTGAGTAGCATTTTGAAGAACGTTTTAGTATTTAGTGAGGATGGCGTTATGCCGTAGTCAACACCTTACATACGATGATGTTTTGTGATTCTGTCCTCGGTGCGATGTGAGGTTTAATGGTTTGTGAACTTTGAGTTGTCAGTCTGTAGTAGTTAATATTACTGCATGACTGCATCAGTCTCGTTTCATGTGTGTTGTTTGATCTGTGCCGATGCACATGTCCAGGGTGCATTTATCCTCCTCTCCGTTTTTACGCGTGAAAGCAATTACTGCTTTCAGCGCGTCTTAGCCATCGCAATTCTGTGTGTCTGTCCGTTCGTCTGTCTGTCACACGGGTGGATCAGTCAAAAACGGTGCAAGCTAGGATCACCAAATTTTCACCGTCGGCTGCGTGGAAGACTCTAGTTTCAGGAACCGTAAAGCTTTTCCATAAATTTGAAGGGGGTCACCCCGAATGAGGGCGCTAAATGAGAGGGGTGGGCAAAATTTGTGATTTTTGGCCAATAAGTCGCTGTGTCTCGGTAATGGTGCGAAATAGGGCCTAGGTTACTATTAATCACTAATAGGAAGTCGTACACTGGCTCTCGATTGGTGCCGAATTCAGTGACCTTGGATGACCTTGAACGCCAAAATATTGGGTTTTGTGGATTTTTTGGTGATTTCAGGCTGCAGCACAAATCTGTATCATTCAGAAGGTGGCGCCACGTTACTATCGTTATGCGATCGAGATAGAGAATTTGGTATTTGTATATTAACTTAGCGTGAACACTCTAATTTTCAGCGAAACTACTGAACCGGAACTGCTATAGGCTTTCGTGCGTCTCGTGAGCATTCGCTTAAATTTCTTGTTGAGCCCTGGGAGCAAGTTCCCCCATTCTTCTCTTTCCTTCCCCTCCCTTTTCTCATTTGTCCTTGTTTCCCCATTTAATCGCCTCTCTATTTTTGGACTCCATGGCACTATATAAATGCTGTATTATTATCAGTTTTTAAACCCTCAGTCATACTCAGTTCCCAAGGTAGAAACCTAAACAAAGTGTAAATGGCGGACGCAGGCCAATTGGATGGAAAAGTGCCAAAGAATACCAAATATTGTAATTATTTTTCAGAGGCCTTTTCCCTAAATCCAGTTAGGTGCGTCCACTGTGGTTTAGGGGCAAAGTCCCAGCCGCTGTTGATTTTTTCACATATTTGGCCTGAAAAATAGCGCATCTGGAAGTCACTATGTTAACTTCTTCCCTCTTTTATTCCTTCCACTAATATTACTAATATTTTGATGTAATTTTTGCTCTCAGATGTAGTGTTGTGTCTCATATTATTTGTTGCCAGTTTACGTGGTCCGACATCCGTCTTTGTATAGTATCGCATTCGGCCTTTTGGCGGCATCATTTTTCCATCATGATTTCACTGACTTTACAGTTTTATTTGACGACGAACATTCAGTCGTTATTTTGTGTGTATGTATATGTATATGGTATTTGTTGGCCGTGCTGTAAAGATCTACGCTGTAGCGAATTGTATGATGCACAATGAATTACTGTGAATAGGGTTCCCATGCCACCTGGAAAGTCGCCTATTTTCCCCTTGATTTTCCATGCCCTGATAGGTCCTGGAAAATGACAATTCTGGATAGTTGACAGAAAGCACCGACCTGTGTATCCCCCAACCAGATATGTTCTGTGACGTTTGAAATGCATCGAATTCGATTTCAGTCGGGCTTTCCCCAGACCCCACTAGGGGAATTCAGTCACGCTCCCCAAATCGCCTAGTGGGCTCTGTAGGAAATATTTTCCAATTCCTGCTGTTTGTCTTTGTATTTTGCCATTGGCAGGCTCCCAAAAGGTCTTGGTAAAACGTTTTAATAGTCTGGCAAAGTCCTGGAATTTGTTGTCAGTAAGTGTGGGAACCCTATGCATTGTTTGACGTAATGTGCTAACACATAGTGTATGTACATGTGTTTGAGTGGGTCTGTATTTTAGTCTGTTGTATATTATTTGTGGATATTGAGAGCGTCATTTTGGAGCATTTACGAAACTTCCCAGATCGTTTCTAGGAAAACCTACGAAATGGTCAGAGGAAAACTTAGGAATAACTTAACTCAAACAATCCTAAGGCAGCTCCCAAGATGACTTGTTAATATGTTTGGAAATCAGTTCCTGATAAATGTGTAGGAAATCAGTTGTAAGTTGTTGAACCTAGGAAGAACCTAGAAATATGTCACGAAAATTCTGCGGAAGTTGTTGTAAATTAGGCCCCTGATCTGTTCTGGGTGTGCTGGTTTAGTTGCTGTAATCAAAAGCACTTAAGATGTGCTCGGAGAGATATCACGGAGATTAGGACGTGAATCAAACACACGAAGACTGTGGGTGAATGGATGTGTCAAGACAGAGATGGGTCCGAGAGGTTTGCCATCGAAGAAAGTGTCTGGCCTTGGCCTTGGTTTTGGCCTCTACGCCTTGGTCTCTAGTCTTGACGTAACTGGTCTGAAACTTCGAAACTATGTTTGTCTGGGCATTTTATGGTTCATTAATTACGATTTGAAAGAGATTTGGCTGACCTTTGATGCACAGTATAAAACTGTCATACTTATTTTACTTACTTAGTTACATTGCGGCCTTGGCCTTGAAGACCAATGGCCTCAGCCTTGGCCGTGAATCCATCTCTGGTTGAAGGTTGGTAGAATCCATTATGCTAGAGTGACTGAATTGTTTGCACGACTGTTAAAGCGCTTGATTGTCTAACGCTTATGTGTTTGTCGGCAGCGTTCATTTCGTGTTATTTTGCTCATCATCAACTAGTTACACACTTTGACATACAAGCTCCATGCATTTGTAGATAGATAATTTTGCCTTTCAACAGTGATGTGCGAATGAAGAAAAGAGAAAGCCAATTAAGTCGGTGTTTGCCTGGACTGGACAATATGTGGGTGGTTTTCTTGCAAAGTTGTTTTCTTGTGTGTGCAGCCGAAGTGCTGTAGTGTCAGTTGTAAAGTAACGCTTTTCGTGAAATGATATCTCGGGAAGTGTTGAAATTTTGCGGGTATGTAGAGATCATCACATGATTGTTTTTATCTGTAAACCCACTTCTTTGCCTTTGGCCAAAGCTGCCCTGAAGACTCCTTGCTATAGTATGCAGATGTACAGGGTGTGGCAAAAAAGTAGACCCGTAAAGTTTTTAGCTGTTTTCTCAGCAACCGTTTGGAATTTTAATTTAAAATTTTACAGATTTATTTACTGAAACATTCTACATCCAACTGGCAAATAAAATGTGATTCTGTTAAACAAACGACGAAGTTACAGACTTTTTAACATGACCGCCTACCGATTTTTTAGCATTCAAAAATGTTCCTGCTACAACACCAGTTTAATAACATCGTTGAAACAACACCGTTAAATAATGATCGGATGCCAGAATTCCATTGTCAATGCGAATGCACGAAGTGTTCAGTGCCAGCCCCAAGCTACAAACACAAGCCTCCAGTCGCCTTATTTGAGAAATCTTTAACAGCCTTGTCGATCGGTCCCTGCGGCAGGTTGCCTAAGATAATCTGAAGCGCTTCCTCGAGTTTGGCGCTTATTTCGGCTTTAATTTAAGCTTGCGGTAAGCCTCCAACATTGCACCCCATACGTGATAGTCCATTGGGTTTATATTCGACGAATTTGGAGGCCATTGGTCTAATTTGTGATGATATCTGGACAGCTGGCCCGCAGCCAGTTCTGTGCGCTGCGCGGCGTTGCGCGCTGTGTGTGCTGACGCGCCCGGCGCGCCCTCCTGCTGAAAGATGAATCCAGTGGGCAGCCGGCGATTGCTTTAAAGGAACGATAATTTAGTGATAATTTATAAACAATATAAATAACTGTTTATCAAAACGTCACTGTGACGTCATCGGCAGTAAAGTGTAACCAGTTTTTGAAAATTAAATAGCATTTTAGCTTGAACATTTTTGATGCTGAAAAATCGGTAGGTGGTTATGTTAAATTTAAAAAGTCTATAACCTCGTCGTTTTTCAACAGACTCACATTTTACTTTGCAGTTAGATGTAGATGGTTTTACTAAATAAAGCTGTAAAATTTCATATTAAAATCACAAACGATTGCTGAGAAAAAAACTTTAGGGGTCCACTTTTTTGGCTGCACCCTGTATATTATTTACTCACTAATGGTGGAACTAGTGAGGTGACAGACGAAGATATTTTCAGCCTTAGGTTACTTGCATAATCTTTTGAATGGGTTTGAATTAATGTTTTTTTGTATACTTTAGAAATGTAATTTGAATCGGATATGAACTTTTTTATGTAGTTAATCACTGCATAAAACTTCTGTTTGTCAAAAGTTATAATTATTGTTAAAGCCATAATATAGCGTATCAAATTCACTGACGACTTTTTATACCGTTGTTCACTTGTTTTATGAATGTCTGTTGCCAACCACTTGAACTAGTGTCATTCATTTACTAGGCCCAGGAACGAGTTATGAAATTTTTGCTGTTTTAGGCTTTGAGTCATCAAAATCTTGCTGAATCAAGTGAGATCGTGTGTTCAGTGTGTTCGGAAAAAACACCCACTTGTGTTTTCTTTTTTCAGCTCCCTCAATGTGGATTCCAAAGTTACATGTTCTTGTTACCGTACTTTCTAACTACTAGTACAAAAGGCCCTGCTTCATTTTTTTGTTATAGGCCCTATCCGAACTGGCTTGTGTGACGTTTCATATGACAGTCTGCATTCAATACATGCTTTTTGCTCATGTTGTGTGTGATATTTGTGGTCTGGTGGTGGAACGTTCATGTTATGAGCTCTGTGTGTAGTTAGAACCTAATCAAAGTCACCAAGGTCTGGTGGATGGATCACGGAGATATTTGTCAGGAATGAAACAACGTTCGCACTTACGCAATTGTAAATAGATATGCTAGCATACAAAAGTTACTCGCACCGTGAGTTATTTTACAGGCAAAATAGTTTTAGATGGCAGCGGACAGACAGTTTGTGACGTCTGATGCCTTGATTGAGTTAATAGTTAGCTGGTGTTCATATGAATTCATGGTGGCTCATGAAATGGAGCATACAAATGATGCTTTGTGTAGACTGAGCAATTGGACAGTTTCGGAAATGATTTGCCTCCGTCATTGCAGTGAAGGGTGGAGCCTTCTCTGAAACTGTCCCATTGCTCAGTCTACATAAAGCATCATTTGTATGCTGCTTTTCTTATGTTCCAGTGTGTATTGTTATGAAGTTAGTTAGTATTATTGGACAGACAATGAGGCGACCGACGTGTGACTGACTTCAGCTGTATGCTGCTTTTGCATGTGCTGCTTTTGCTGGCATTATTGCTTTTTAAACCTCAGACCAGAAGACATCGCTGACGTTTTTGAGTATGAGTTGGGACGTTTTCGTTTTATGTCTTGATAATTGTTAGGTAGCTAAAGCAACCACCGTAGTCAACAGTGCCAGCGAGAGAAATTTTGAGTATATTTTATCAATTAATATAAAGCATAACCCCGCTCCTCCTTGCTTGTATGATAAAGCATCTGTCTCAGTCAAGGTTTACGTGTACGAGGCTGCTATAATGATGCTAATTAATGTGTTTTGTGCTTTCTGAAGCACTTGTGTTGCTTAGAGGGTGCATACAAATTTGCGATGAAACGTCGCATGCGACAGTGCAGGGTGGGGCTACGTACAATGCAGCTGTCAATCAACTCGTGTTTGGCAGCGCCATCTAACCTCCACGCAAAATATTGGTTTTCGTTTGCTTTCAAAGTTCTCCTGAAACAAAACTGTTTGCATTTAGTCTGTTATGCTGCAGTATTTTTTTGTGTCAGTTCTTGTGGGTACTATTTTAAGATGTTGTGTAATATTACACAGAATGTCACAAAATAACTTTTAAAAATTATTGCTCTCATACCTGTTTTTTTCGCCAGACTGCAACTGTAAACACAGGAATGCTTTAGGCCTAAACGCCAACCGTGAGTGTGTATGTGTGACATTAAAGTTGTGCTAGTGAAAAAGACTGCTAAATGTCTCGAACGTTGCCTGGTTGCCCGAGGCAATCGATTTGAATGCATGCATTATGTGCTATTTTGCTGTTGTGTCATCATCACGAACTCTTCATTCCGGCCTTATGTCCTTATGTTATTATACGTGCTGAATTATTATTACTATTATTATTATTATTCTATTTAGCCTGCTATATAATATTAGTTTGATGTGTTTATTTATCCATCTGTGATTACGAGCAAAAATGTCTTAGTTTTATGCAACCTGTTCTGTGTTATTTGTTATGAAAATATCATAATTGAATAAACTAACGTTCAGTTAAAACAGATACAGGTAATAATAGCACTGGATAACAAGAAGCCCAGCTGTTGCTAGGGTGGGGCCGACCATACTGGTTGTCACTGACCTTAAGGGTCATCCAAGGTCGATGATTTTCATTTCATCTGAAAGGGCATATGCCACTTCCTATTAGTGATTAACAGTAACCTTGGCCGTATCTCTGACCGTTTGCGAGATATGGCCACTTATAGCTTGAAACATTCCATTCCACAGTGCGTTATGACCCTTCAAGGTCATCCAAGGTCAGTGATTTATATGTCATTTGAAAGCCAGTATGTGACTTCCTATCAATGATCAATAGCAACTCAAGCCCTATCTTGCACCGTTTAGCCAGAATACGTCCATGACAGACGGACAGACAGACAGACAGATGGACAGACAGACAACAACCATGACAATGGGTCGACCTTTAAGCTTACAGTTTAATGGTCGGCACAAAAAGTAACAAACGAGCATCACCCTTAAGCTACAATGTGTTCCCAAAAAACCAAGCCACCATGTTGTTATACAGTCTTCCGACTGTAATCAAACTGGGCCTTGGATAACCATGAAAGGCAGTGTGCACTCCAATGCACTGTGCAAGTTTTGGAGCTCGCTAGAGATCTGAAAGAAGACAGACCCATACCAATAGTGGATAAATGTAGGTCCAAGCAATTTACTTGACACTGTAAGGTTCATGTGCATATTCACTATTCACGTGATTGCTTAGAGATGAATCATCAAACCATACTTGGAAAACACTGAAGCATAAAATAACCAAAGCCACCAAAAATTGTCAAAATATGACAAGGTATATCATTAGGTTGTTTTGCGATGTTGACGAAAAAAGGAGAAAATGCTAAAATGCAGTTTTAATTGCAGAAAATGTTTTATTATGCTGCGTAAACCATGGTCGATAAGTAGTTGAAATAATGGAGCTGCTAAGTAATTTAGGAAGTAAACCCAAAACATGTCTGTTCACTCTGTTGTGTATGAAGTAAACACTGAATTTTGCCATTCATTGTTTAATTCGATCAATGCAGCGGGGAACTTGAGACAGATCGACAGACATGGTTCTCACACAGTGACATAAAAAAAACAAAGAAAGAATGCAGTACATAAAGCTGCAGTTTTCCAAAAAGAAAGCTCCAAATTCCTGCCAGAGGAGATTATGGGTGGTCAAAATTTCAATTTCACCCAAAATTTCCCCAAAACGGGGTTTATCAGCCCCAAAGTTTTGCATTTTTTTGGATGAAACTTTTCAGACAAGAAGCAGTGGGGTCACAGTTTCGGCTGATAAAAATTCATGAACTTTTAACGAATTCAAGTACCTTTTCCGTACCCATTCCCACAATATTTTATCACGTCACGTTAGACATTTCTGGCATCATATAAAAAAGTATTTTTGCACTGTGGTCATGATGATTTTGAACAACCAAAATTCAAAGACTGAAGACACTCTGACATCAAATTCCAAAATTTTCAAGACCCAATTTGGTTTTCAAGAACTTTCCACAGACTGGAAAAAGGGAAAATGTTTTTTCAAGAACTTTCCAGAATGAGGGTGCTCAATTTTGCTCTTAAATATACCCAATGCAAAACGAGGTTTCTTGTCCCCAAATTTTGCCTTTTTGGCTGAAAATTATCTGAAAACAGCATAGATTTCTCAACAATTTTCCACCAGCCAAAAAAATTTGCAAGGGAGAAGAAAAACATTTTCCTCCCTGCTTCATACTCCTGCCACATTGCCACTGTTGTCAGCTGCAGTTGCCCATATTTGGTCATCGTTTCTTGTAGACACAAGGATTCAGTTCAATAGAAGGCATGTTCTCTTCAGCCGGCAGTTCGCAAACTTTCTTCAGTTCAAACCAGACGAACACCTTGCTAACGACAACCTGCACAGAAACAAGCACATGACTAGGGTTAGAACAATACCAAACAAAAGCCCAGCTGTCGCTAGGGAATGCCGACCATACTACATTGTACCACCTAACCTTAATCTGTCATTTAATTATTAATATCAAGTTCACAACCTCACTGGATCATAGCTGCAAATAGCACCACTTCTGGTTACTGTAAATAAGTAAATGCTTCAATGAAAATATATCCTATGCAGGCGGTGAGTTTTGTTGCAAACTGCGACCAAACTGCTGCAGACAGCAACATGTTATCACAGGCATCACAGGGTAGCGGTCGGGCAACCCTATTTGCTTCCTTGACAGTTTTCCTGTAAGACGTACCATTTAGCCACAATACATACGTTACAGACAGAAAACAGACGACAGACACAACAGTACTCGGCTAGAAAGCTACCCAATAATAACCACAACTTGCATAGCATCAAGCGCTTGTCTAGCGTTAGAACTATGCCAAACCAGCTCCCCAACACCCAATATGATGCCAATATTTAATAATGTTACTTTTGTCTCAACTTGCACTAAGGCAAAGGTACCCCATACTCGATACGAGCATAGGGGTCAGAGCTGATGTCGGTCTCTAGGCAGTCAGCACACAGGCGACGTAGTCATAAACCCGGTGGTCGGCTGCCATTTCTTTCCACCAGGCCTGCGGTTACCTTCCCAGCCAGAGAGCGTCACCGGCCTTTGACCAGTACCAAATTATACTGCTTGGTGACAGAGGCACATGTGTGTGAACAACTTGCCCAGAGTCAGAATCGAACAAGGGACCTTTCGGTCATCAGTCTGGCCCGCTAGCATTACACCACCTAACCACTAGTGACAGAAATTTGGCTGGAAACCTCTGAAGACTAACGTCCGGTTTTTCCATCGCCAATCAAGTCAAACTGGATCTTCGATTTACTGATCTCTGATTAACTTGATGTTCAGAATTGATCGTCGATTAACTGTGTTTCGTTTTTCCATGCATTTTCGGCGATTAGCTGATCGGCCGTCAACTGAACCTACTTTATGCCAGTCTGATTGGCTGACAGCTGAAATCGATTTGCAGTGTTGTGCTAAATTACCCAGCATGAGCTGCGAGTGGATGCTGTAGCCACTAGCCACTGGCCAGTAAACGTCATCATAGCAACGATGTCAATGATATCGTCCATAGGCTATCGTCTGCTGTCAAAAATGCGTTCTATCGCAAATCAATACAGGAACATCTATCCATTTCATTTTTTCACAAAACACTATGCACAGTATAAATTGATCAGTACAGTGACTGATCGCCATGCCTGGAACTTCATTTTAATGCGTGAATTGCCATTCTGACCAGCGACGTGAAGCGACGTTTCTGGTGCAAATAAGCAACGAACTACAGATCGCCACGTTTAATCGTCAATTATCTGACTTGATCAGCCAACATTCGGCCATCAACTTGATGGGAGATTTGATGGACGATTAGCCGCTAATTGGCGATGGAAAAACGGTCGTTGCAATGATCTCCGATCAAGTCCCAAAGTTGATCAGAGATCAATTTGATCGGCCATCAAATGTGCGTGGAAAAATAGGACCTAAGACTTACCACAAACCATGAACCATGGGAAAATAGCACATTACATGATCGGTGATAACTTTATCAATTCTTAATTTCACAATTTTTGTACCGTCGAAAAGACAATGAAATTTTCAGCATGTCACTTAAGACTGACCTTGTTTTTTATAGACCAAGGTGTAGATATCATAAAAATATCGCCAAAGAGAGGAGACTGATGCAAAAGTGACATGAAAAAATGCACCGCACCATCTTGCAGTTCCAACCGAATATTCAGGGCCTCAACTAAGTGATGCTTTACCTTCGTTTCCAGTTCAAATCCAAGTTTGCAAAGTTTTCTGACAAAACTGCCAATCTTCTTAAACCGACTGAGCACCTCAGCAATGAGCAATACTCCACTGCATCACAGAACAAAATATACCACAGCTGAGGTTAAAGGTTGTGTAAACCCATCTCAGAGCTACGGAGCATCACCTGCCATATAGGATCACACAGTGTTACCTGCCACCCAACACAGGCGAATGCGCCCCACCTTAACCCCAGCCAGACAGGTCAGTACTCGATTTACCTACCCCAGAGGAATGGAAGGCTGAGTTGATCTCAGTGATGGTTATATACCGAAATGGTTTACCTGTCTGCAGACAGTCACTCATCCAAGAAGTAACCACTTGTTAGCGACCCAACCGGCAGTTGAACCCGCGACCTCACGATTATATGTCCGACACTCTACCGTTACCCTACAAAGCCACCGAGCCAACGTGAACTAAAAAAGATCCCCAACATTACTGCTTGCAACTTGAAGAAAGACTGTCAGATTTGAATAATACAAAATGTTCCCGAAACAACTGGCCATCAAACGATCATTTACATTGTCACCTCACCCGGTTAAACTAAAACGAGCTAAAAATGATTTAAATGGAAACAGAAGTATTGTTATGTAAAACATTAAAAAATCCAGAAACAGACGGTTATGGGAGAGCTTTAAGCCTGACACCTGAAAAACTAAACAAGAAAGAATTAGTGATAACGGAAACTAAAAAAACTAAAATGAAAAACTGTACACAAGTTCAGATATGCACAAAATCAGTCCAAACTCTTTAACTGAAGATTACCAATTAATCACAATTCTTCAGAAGTTCATCATAAAAATCCCATCAATACAAGTTTTAAGTAATTGGTTATTAATTACCCAAGTTTCAAAAGAATTCTGTGCCTGGACAATATCACAGTTCACTTAAATGATTAATTACAGTATTAAACTTTCTAATCACTCGTCACCAGCTCTAAGTAATTGCTTATTAGAAACAGAATGCATAATATAAAAAACCAGACATTACATAATCGGTGAAAACTTTATCAAGTGATAATTAATTTTCACAATATATGCACCCTTGGAAAGAGAATTAAATTTTTGACAAATCCCATGCAGTATTTCCCACTCCACTTCAACACTACCACACTACCCTGGGGAAAAAATTAAAAAATTAATTTATCCCCAAAACCATGGCATGCGATTCTTTTCTTATTGTTTGCGTGACGTTTTTCTTAACTGTTGTCATAATGTCAATTTGCTTTCGGTGTTTTACCTGTTTGTACAAGTTGCATATTTGTCACCTTTGTTTAATAAAAAAAGACAAAGATGACGATTTATTACCCAAGTTTCAAGACTCGGCTAGCCTCGGCCAAATACTCGAGTATATTTGTGCCCATCAGAGACAGACAGAACACAGCAATGTCAACACTGGACTGCATCAAAGGCACCTACAACGCACAGAGCAACATCGAGTATTCATTGTTGCAAAATTAGGTGAAGCGCAAAGTTGCAATTCTCTGATGGATAGCTGTAAATTTTTGACAAACTGCTCAAAATTTCAATTCTTCCCTTCAATTTAGCAAACACAGGGCTTTAAGGTCCAAATTTTTGCATACTTGGACCTAAATTTTCTCACAGCAAACATAGACTTTTCTTACATTTTTTTGACAACACTAAATTTATGTCGGGACTCTGCTTCCCTTTCCCTTCCCACTTCCCCCTTCCTTTACCTCCCTTCTCTTTTCCCATCCCTTCCACGTTTTCTTCCCCACCCCTTAGAAGTGAGCCGGTATAGCTTGTCATGGAAAATACATCTCTGAGCTATTAAGCATCATCTGCCATGTTGGATCACACAGCGTTACACGCTACGCAACACACGGTAGGTAACTTGAGTACCAGCCTGTCCGGCTGGAGGTGTCATCTCATTTCGCCTATTCTCATTTTACCTATTCTCATGTCGCCTAATCCCATTTTGTCTAATCTTTTCTCTCGATAGGCAGACCAACAACAACGACTTGCTTTGTCGTTTTTTCTTTGCCTCTTTGACAAGCTCGTTGAGGCTTATCGTATTCACAGATGTGCAAAACTAGCCTACCGTTTTCAACTCAAGCAAATTTGAGCTGAACAATGAACATTCAACCCTAGCATTTAGCTTAACACAATTCAAGCCTCTACAAAATACTGAGAAATAATTTCATAACTCTAACACTACAGAATGTTTTCAACAGAGTTTAAGTCTCTCTAGCAGAATTAAATATTTACAGACAACACTGGTTGAACAAAATAGCTTTAAACCCTTACCACAAGGCTGTAAAATTTTACGGTTTGAGAGGATTACTAGGAAAGATAAAAAAATCACCAGATTCACACTTGGAGCCGCACTTTCCACAAGTCCCGCACTTTCAGGTTTTAGGGTCAAAGATTTCTTGTCCTAAAAACCCGAAAATAAGTGAAACAAACACGTCAGCTCCCATTGGGCAGATGCTACCCTCGTGACCCTCCGCAAAAAATTTTTTTTCCAAAGTGGCATTTTTGGAATTTGCTATCTTTCCCGAGTTTTTTAGTGAAAAAAAGTGAACATACGTCATCTCTAGTTTTCGAGTTATTCGGCCTTCTTTAGGGGTACTATAGTGCCCGAAGCTATATTTATAATTTTTGGCACAAAGCTACTATAC
>Ga0056128_1000476_pt1 | contig 36103 bp, 23 predicted proteins | sample WorMetLIZISLAND2_FD_71113 | JGI IMG/M metagenome (GOLD analysis project Ga0056128, IMG submission 71113) | Marine gutless worms symbiont microbial communities from Max Planck institute for Marine Microbiology, Germany - Olavius geniculatus... ...
CACCCGCTCACGTCGTCTGTCAATCATCATCGTCACCTTCTGACGCAGTCGACGACCGTCGATCTATTTAATCTGAGTAACTGTTCATCACACGTCTTCGTTTATACTTCGTGTGTTCGTAAACCTGCCTCCGCGGTCGAAAATGACCTCACTGACCTTTGCTGCCTGCGCTAATTAGTGTTTATTTTTAGGCATAAGAAGAAAAACATTTTGGGGTCTTTCTGCGTGTTTTTCGTTCGTCTGCTAGATTTCGGAAATTTTGATGAACAAAAGCGATTGTGGTGTATGCTGATATTTAATAGTAGTTTTTTTTCTCGCAGTGTTATGTCTGATACTTGGTGCTGTGAGCCTGGAACTCAGCTCAGCCTGTGTTTTAGCTAAGTTAGGCCCTACACGGGAGGCCAGCATTACTGAGCGTTTGCTGTTCTGGTAGTACGTCTTTGTGAAGACAAACTGTTGACAACATTATTACTGCGCGTGTGCTATTTTTCTATGGCAAATACATAATACTTCTCTTTTTCTTTCCCAATCTGTGTGCGGTTGCATGTGTATGCGAAATGTCAACTGATACACTATAGCATCTAATTTTATTTGTCATTAACGTGCATCCCACTGCTGCTGCTGCTGTTGATGATGATGATGATGCTGACATTATGTCGCCGTCATCTGACTTGCAAGTCTCGTCGTTCGAATCGCGTTCTCGCGAGAGCAAAATGCGACCGAGTCTGCACTGCAAGCAAATCGACGGCCAGCGAACGAACGCATTAGCGAATCTAATGACGTCAGTGTTTTTTGCGCCGTTCAGCCGACTTACGTGTCGCACCCAATTGCATCTTGAAGAATCCAGTACGAAGCCTTCTCTATCGACGCCGCGGCATTGATTTATTTCGCAGTAAGTAACGACTATTTTCGACCGAGTCTGTAATCCTATAGGTTTATTGCTCGCGCAACTTTTAGTCACAGCGATTACGTTTAACTTTGGACTTGCAACTTTTTACTTGTAATATGAAATATTTTTAATCAAAAACCACGCACTTTTGTGAATCAATTTTAACTCTGTCAATATTTTGTGTTTTTGGTTCGATATTTAACTTTATTTGTCGCATCATAATGCAAACAAGGATTAAAGCAATTTGGGGGTAAAAGTCAGATTCGCTAATCGTTGCTGCCACCTGGTAAATCATGAATTATTTTTTCGTCACATCAAAGCAATTGCATGTTTTGACTGAGCGTTGAACGCCGCAAAATCTTCGTTTTCCCTGAAGTGTTAGGCCCCTTTTGTGTCATTGCTTTATTAAACCCCAGAAGTCTGCCGGTGAAATGGCATCTGAATCCGTCGGATGGAGCATAAATGTGACAGACAGACGACAGACAGACCACGCTGTCGAGAACTGTGTAGCAATAGGCGGAATCGCGTGCGCTACAAGAGCGATCGTGTCTAAAAGCCACGCGACAAAAAATAAGCGGACAAACGTCAATTTGAGCTGACCGATAGGAAACGTGTCACCTAGGTTCTGTTCTCTCTAGAACGTATCATCAGTGTTGGAAGGTCACGCAGTCGCTTGCGTCGCTGACCTGGCGTCCATTCGTCAACGCATTGCGATCAGATCACACCGCCGCAAGCCGTATAGCTACCAGCTAGCTAGTTAGCATCAGGTGTGCAATATGCATCGAAAAATCTCCATTTTCGATCGATCTCTGACATGCGAGACACTGACAGGTCAAACTCGACCCCACGTTAGCGTGACGTCACTACACAGGCCACGCCCACTGCTAAATACTGCCCCGACTCCATTGCAGCATCGTGCATAAAAAGTGTAAAATGCGCGCTCAACGTACAGTGTAGATCGGGCTGTCAATCATTGCAGTGAAGTGCGGTCATGTTGCATCACAGTTTTTTACGCGCGATAGCAAAATGCATCGCGCGTCTTAGCCATCTTCTAAACGTCTGTCCGTCCGTCTATCCGTCTGTCCGTCACACTCGTGAGCTGTATCAAAACGGTGCAAGCTAGGATCACGAAATCTTCACTGTGGGCTGCCCCAAAGATTTTAGTTTATCGTGACAAAATTTCGTACTCCTGGATAAAGGGGTTCCTCTCGAACGAGGGCGTCAAAGAGGGGTACCCCTTTAAAAAGGCGTTATTTTGCCGGTATTGGTTCTTCTAGTGTGAAAACGGTTGCAGATAGGTAGAGACATGTTGCTTACCATAACAAGCACTGGTCACGGGCTTTTTAATTTTATCAACATCGATGACCTTGAACGACCTTGAACCCCCAAAAATTTTTAGTGAACTTTTCGCATTTTTTGCCTGCAGCGCACATTTGAAGAGTGAATTGCGACGAAATGCCTGAACATAGACCAAGATAACGCTATGATATTGTTTTCAAGCTAAGTTTTTTCTCTTTTGGTTAAGTTGATTTTTTCTCTGTTTTTACGTGTATGGGTTTGTGTTTTTGCTACGTATACTTGGCGAATAATGACGAAGACGAGGTGGAAACATGGGATTAAGCTTAAACCCCGCATGCTCATCAGCTGACGTTTGTACGCTTTCCAGGCACGTACAAGTACTGTACAATGGCGTGCAGAAGGCCTACAGGCGGGGACAGTCGTGGAGGTAGCGGATGCAACGGCGCCACGCTTCAGCGAGCACTAATCACCATACCACACCACGTTACATAATGATGATATATTTACCCATGTCAATGCCACCGTGCCAGTAGAACACGGTTATCAATCAGAATTTGACGTGCTGAGGGCGAACCGGGAAAGGGGGGCGGGCTAAAATGCTAACTGCCTACGTTTCTACCGCACGCCTTCTACGACGTGTATAGGGAGGCTACTATGCTGTCGGGTTCCATTTGACGTCATTGTCCTATTTTTATATTTCGGTAAAATTTGCCACTTTTGTAAAAAAAATTGTAAGTGATAACATTTTGGTGCAAACTTTATGCCCTGCGTGATCGTAAAACGAAACGTTTCCGTCCGACGTGATTTATTATGCGGTCGTTCTGCAGGCGTAGACCGTTTATAATACTATGGATTTTGCCCGTCCATCCGTCCGTCCGTCTGTTTTTATTTCGAATGGATTCTTATATCTCTAAAACAAACAGTACAAAGCAACCAAAATTGACGTGACGGTTGTCCAGAACAGTTGCAACTATTGTGCCATTTTTTCTGTTCAGAAGGTCAGGTTACGTTCAGGGTTGTTGCGCAGCTCTGAGCGGACGACCGCACAATATGTCGATACTGGGTCAACATATTTTTTCCAGTCTATCAATATAATTATATACGGGTGTGACCTATGTTGTCTTATTCCGTCTTCTGTGCATCGGTGCATGAGAAAACAAATTATTATATATCGGTGTCGCCCAGTACTGTAACGTCATGTCATCGACGCCATCGTCGGTAGTAACCGAAGCTGTTTCTATAAGCCGGATCAGACTAGCCCACACATAGACACTCACGTGCGCACTGGGAACTGTGCGTTATTATACGAAGTCTTATCATTCGTGTCGTCAAATAAAATCCAAGCACGCGCGTGCGGAGTATATTAATACTCCGTGGAATATACTGCGTACATCCGATCATTAGCGGTGTGCTAATGATGCGTCATATGAGCGTCCGTCGACCAGGTGTGTCTCTTGGGTGCATGCGTGTGGAGATGATTTTACCTGCACGCTCTTTTTTTCTTTATGCAGTACGGTAATGAATAGCCTACTCTAAGAGTGACGGGTATCCAGCTTAGTCTGCTTTTAGTGGCAAAAAAACGAAAAATAGCCTTAAGATAAAAAAACGATAATGCAAGATCTAAACGTCGTGAAATAAAGGTATGAAAATTGTCTGTGTTGAAATTGATTTGTAAATAACAAATAAACTGCCTGTTGGCAAGTTACCAAGTCAACTGTATTTCTTCTCTTATTTGTCGCTCATCAGCAAGGCCGACACAGTGGCGGCGCTGAGTTGATGTCGGATGATTGACAGTTTGTTTCAGCGGCTGGGGCCGGGCGGGGACTGGAAATGCTGGTTTGCAAAAGGACTGAAAAATGCAGACGCGGAAAATGAATGGTCGTTGAACAAAATGCAGACTGCGCGAGCAGTATGACACAAACTCTGTAATGCACCCATGGTCTTGTAGCATGTTACGGGAACATTAGGATATAGGATATGATAAGCGTAGAGGCGCAATCTGAGGCGAAAGTTTCAGTCGAGCAGACGTCAGAACGTCGAATCTTGCACATATTCTCTTACGAACATAATCTCTCCGGACAGCATTCGAGCGTAATCCTATAAAATGTGCCGATTTGCTATAGGACAAAATTTTCCGGCAAAAGTAAACCTGTCCCGGTAATACAGACATTTGCGACGTTGGATTTTGTCCGCAGCCATACAGAAAGAACGGTGAAAGTGCATGAGTGAATTTCTTAACGGTATCACAGTGCAGGAAAGGCAAGACACAGAATCTCCGATAAATTAACGGTCATTCCGGAGCTGCTGCGATATGATTATATCTCGCACAAAAAACGGCACGATATCTAGCATACGTTGTGATTTTTAACTAAAAAGATATTCACCTAAGTCAGTGCTGGAGGTTTTCGCTAAACGCTTTCATAAGATGTAAAAATAGCGTAGTCTCTTGTGAACATGATGCTGTTCTTTTGTGTTATACGCGTGAATCGTCAGATCTTTTCACTGCATGGCTTCCCGGGTGCTCGTAATGACGGCGTGTATAGTTCATTGATGTACGGTTGCTGCTGGTCGCTTATTCTGTCGTACAATCCGCTGAAACTGCTTCGCCTGATGGCTGCGTGTTTTGGTTGGAAGCGTTTGATCTGGCTCGATTTCTACCGGCGCACATGCGCACTGCGCCCGTGCGTGACGTCATTCTCTGCAGGGTCGCGTACGATCGCTTCCGGTGTACCACCGCGGACTAGTGATCCGCTTGCAGGTTCGATCCGTGAACGTAAGAAAAACAGCAAATGATTTGATCACACAGAGTTTAGGGCACACACTTTACAGACGGCGCATACATGTATTCAACATGTCTCTGCCGTTTTAATTTTCTTACGCAGATTCAATTTAACAATAAATTTTGTACAGCGCAGAAGCATTACAAATTTAGGTTACTTTGCAAGTAGGTCTAATCCACCGAAACGCTTCATTTAAACACAAAAAATAGAAAAAAACATCTGGGAGAAGGCATAGTCCCTTCCAAATTTTTCCCTTGGTGGGAAGGAAGACCGTTTTTGTTAAGCCTAGACACATTTAAAAGAACAAAAAATGGTCATAATAATTTTTGTGAAAAATGTGGAGCCCCACAAAAAAAGGTCCCACTTTTTCACGAAAAAAAATTATGACATGTTGTCCATGCCTGAATCCGGCCCCTGCTTCTATGCAAACGTTTAGGCGTTTAGTTGAAGTATCAGGTAGTTAAAAAGAAGCTTTTTCTTGCATCTCATTACACATAGCAAACTTAGGTGATTGGCTTGGTTTTTGTCCAAGGTGAGTAACTGACTGTGGAAAGGTAAACCGTTTTGGTATATAAACCATCACTCAGCTTTTCATTTTGCCGGGGCAGGAAAATCGGGTACCGGATTGCCTGGCAAGCTGTTGTTAAAATGGGACGCGTTTACTTCTGCGTGACGTCATAATATGACAGGTGAAGCTCCGTAGCTATGAGATAGGTTCCTTTAACCCTCTGATTGACTGCGGATTTTTTGGCGCGCAAAACTTTACCGACGTATCTGAATCCGCTAATCTTTTAGCGCAAAACTGCGGCGTGACGACGATGGACCGAATTTCGCGGCATGCGGACATCTACACGACGTATAGATTCGTCGTACGACAGACAGGACGGCGGACGAAAATAAATTGATTGGCGAACTGAGAGAGGGTGTGTGATGAAGCGTCGCTATAGAGCGAGGAGGACGAGCGACAACACAGTCACACCGGTGTGGAACGGCTGCGCTGCATGGCGGGGTTTCGTCACAGCTGCGGTGAGAGTGGACACTGACCGGGCGGCACACGGGTCAACCCGGTCAAACAGCGCGACGCACGAAACTGATTTCCCCGGACGCACAAACTCCGATCCGCTGTCGCAGCCGCTGCAGCTGCAGCAGGCGAACAACTCGAGTCCTTCCCTCCGGACGTCCGCCCACCACAGCGACCAGCTTTTCGTCAGACCCATGTTCCGCTACATTCATTTGTTGTAGATCTGTTGGACAACAAGTCGTACACCTACTTTTGGTCACTTTGTGCGAATGAGTGAGCACAGCTGCCTGAATGTACCGTAATCATGTATGGGCAAAATGAACAAACAACACCGAGAGGAAGACCTAGAAATAATTAAATCATCAACATCCAAGAAGACTGCTCGAAGATGGGACTATCACTGATCGAAGCTCGTCGTGACAGAAACAGATGGAGATTTGCTGTCGGCTACGGTAGAGAAGTTGGGTTGCCAGCGCCCGTCGACCATGTCAAATCAAGCAAGTTAACTTGTACAACTTTTTGGCATGTTGGGATGCTGTACATTTGTTGTAGTCTTTGATTTGATATGGCACCGTACAACATGTTGCGTGAATTTGTTGCACAGCATGTTGTACAGCAAATCCGCAACGGATCCAGGCAAGTGGAGTATGGATCTATGTCGCCGGCGGGACCGCAACCCGAGTCCGAGTCCGAGCGACGAAATTCTATCCACGCGACAACGTAGGCCTAGTACATAGTGCGTATGTACTCAACAGAGCAAACTTGTCGACCGCGCGCACGACGTGTGGTAGGCCCTACCGTTTAATGGCCAGTAATTGACGAACAATTGATTTGCGCCGCCGGCCTGTAACGCGGCACACAGTTTCCGGTGTTGAATCGCGGTATTGATCAGCTAACAGAACCGACGGTGTTGAAACATTATATCTACTGAATGAAGTCGAGTCTCTCTCTTTTTAGCCAGCCTGCAGTTAGTGGTCACTGCGTCACCGTTACGTCATCGCCGTCATCAGCAGTAGCCGCATGACGGCTTATCAACAGTGCTGCTGCACGAAACAGTTATTTGCGGCACGTTTAACCCGCCCATAGGCTACTTGCAAACTATTCAACGTTTATTCATCATAGACAAAGTTTTTACCTCACAAAATTTCTGTCAGATTGGCAGAATCAGTCACCGGCGACACGGCGAGAATTTAAAACAGCAGCAACGTCAAATGTTTTGAGATGGCGTTTGAAATTTATTGTATGTCATACAACGGGTTAAAATTTACATAACACAACTCAAAACTGTGACACATTGTGACCTGTTTGCTTAATTGCGCCGGCTGTAAGCACCCTCACTTACTCACTCATGGCCAGAAGACTTCCAAACATACATCGCTAACGGTAAACAATAAGTGAAAAACCTAAATTACGACTATTTTACTTTTAAAAACAAAAACTTTGCTTCTGCTCTTGGTTTCTGTTATTTCTGCTTGCCAGTTTTATTTGAGTTTCTGTATAGGTAAAGGTCCGATATTTGGCATAGAGCTGCTAACACGAGTCACACTCGTGACCAGTTCTGAGCGTTTTACAACCTCTCACGAGTGTCGGCAGACTCATTGTTATGAGCTGGTGATAGGCTACTGCAGCGCAAACGTTTCACGCTAAAAGTCTGAATATCACTTCTAAGCGTGGCGCATCACTATTCTGGCGTGCATCGCCGCGAGGCTGCGGGGTTGGGTTTGGATTGGGTCAGTGTTCCATGTTCCATATTCCGTGTTCCAATGCGGGGAAGGGCAGTCAGTGCTTCAAACCGCTATACGGTCAGTGTTCTCTGTTCAGTGTTGAGTCCATTATGGAAATGCGAGCGGCCGACGCTGCACGCACAATGACGACGCTAATGCACGCAAACACCGGAAGTTGGATGTCGGCTTCCGGTGCGATATGGCGGAGCGGGGCATCACGGGACGGAGTGTAGTACTGTAATAGTGCGCGTAGGCTCAAAGGACCCGGTGCCAAATGAATACATGTATAGGCCGTACGTTGACCCGATCATCCGCAGCGATAATCAACCACTGTGTGAATCCAGCGGCGGCTCTGTAGGCCTACTGTAACACACAATGCGCGATGATCTCACTGTCAATAACTTTAATCTTCGCCCGTAACTAAATTGCACAAGCTTCGCGACTGCTTTGAAAGGGCTGAATATATTGCTGTCGAGTGCTCCTGTGTTAAATACAGTTAATGTTATGGCGCTTTTATGCTGCAATTACTGTGGCTTTGCGTCGCACTAGTCAACTAAAACGGCATGCAGTAGCATTGCGGGTTTATTTCGCACTTGATCGGCGGTTCACGCGCTTGATGACGGCTAAGCATGAAAACTGCTAATTCAGAGTTCTAAAACGAAAATTATCGTTTAACGTGATATACATTAATCTGGCTAATACGAAAGAACTTTCCCAAAGTAACACGGTAAGCAAGTAAGTACGTAAGTAAGTAAAGTGTGAATTTTTATAGCGCATACTCAAGACAATCTCCAATGCGCTGTATCCATGGCATCACATTTAAAAGGAGGCGACCGTTTTCATTACAGCGCCTTAGCAGTTTTATCCCAAAGTGTAAAGGTAAAAGATCGGCCGGTTAGTATTTGTCTAAGTTCTCACAAAACAACTGCTAGGGTTTTCTGGGCTCACGGCGTACACAAAAGTGTTGGAAAATCTCGATTATGTAGCTTACTTAACCATAAAGTTAGAACATAAGCAGAGAGACCATTGTAAATTAGGAGTAAAAAAAATTCCCACGTTTCCATTTGTCGTTCATCCCTAAATCCCTTATCCCTAAAATTACTACCAGACCCCTCAAAAATATTGTTGCAGTTTTGCGTTTGCTTTTGCAATTTTACTGAAACAAAATTATCAGCAGCTACTCTATTATGCAGTATACTTTTGTTCTTTTAGATATTATTTAGCGTGTCACTTTGTCTTCATGAGCTGTTGCGTAATATTACGCGGAATGTCATAAAATAAAAATAAATAATAATAATTAAAAAAATTTGTTTTATCCTTTTTTCGCCAGTCCGTAACTAGAAGCACATAAATTTTCAGGTTTTGTCAGAAACTCAGAGCGTTCGACGCAGCGTAACTGATTGGCGTCAAAAAATAACTATACCTGTGGGCGGGCGCTGTGTTACTAATAATAGCACTCGATGTCCGTGAAATTATGCTGCTGCAGTGTATCGTGCATTATCCTTGCATAGAGCACTGCAGACGAACGGCTAATGGAACGACGTTGCAGCTTGGAACGTTCGTTGACATGTGCGTGATAGTGGGCGCTAAAGCCTCCTGTTTGTCTGCCCGGCCGGGCAATATCCATTAGTTTTTCGTCGTCGGACAGATGGGACCGATTCACAAAGCCATCGTATCGTACGGTAACCGCAGTGGTACGGACTGCGGATGTACGGGTTGATGTCTGTGATGCTGATGCTGCTGGCAGAGGTAGGATCGACGCAGATTATCGTCACAGACAACGCCGGCCGGTTGCCGTCTCTCGCAGACAAATGCGATCTTTTGCTGTCTTTAACCCTCTGCGTGCACCTTTCCTGCACCCCGCGTGGTATCTGTCCGTCAGCATCGTTAATCTATAATAGCCGTAAATTACTTGGAAAATACTTGGAAACAAATTGAACAAGTAATTAGCTTACGGTTGTCGATTCTCAGAGCTACAACATCTTCGACGTCGACTAAAGTTCCAGGAGTAGATTCCGAAATTTCGCAGCAAGTGCACCGTCTTCGGCGTACTTTCGTTACATGCTTATTTGAAATGTATGACGCTAGTCGGATGCACGGTTGTAAAACGAGGTATCAGAGGAAGGAAAAGGGGACAATTGTCCCTTGAATTTTAAAATGTCGGAAAATTGTCTCCTTATCGGAAAATAAGAGTTTTCTATCAAAAATAGAACATTTGAAACTGAAAATAACCCGTTTTGGGGATGCAAAACTGAAATTCTCAGTAAACCCATAATCTTCTTTGTCGAAAATTTGCCAATGTCTGTTGGAGAATCGAAACTTTCTGTCTCTTTACTTACTTAATTTACGAGGCCATTATAGGTATACACGTCGCACGGTGTTTTCTACGACAGTATGGCGCTCTGGACTTTTTCCCGTTACTTCAGCTGACGATGACATTGCTGCAATCCGTCGTCATTTACATCTGTCGTGTATGTTGTAATGTCCCTTGGTTGTTGTGCGCTTTCACGCGTCATTTGTCAGTGCCAGGTCTTCTTCCATCTCTTCAGCTACGTTCCTCGACTTTTTGTTTTCTCTCAGCTTATAAAAATGGTTTTCATTGCTCGTAAACATTTTGATTGCTGACTGCAAAAGGGTGTAGTTCCAACTATTGCTAATTAGTTAGGCTGATATTTTTTTATTTATTTCATGACGCAGTATTCAGAACAATTACAGTGTATAGTTAGATTAGATTTTTCTATCTTATCTGATCATTTATTGCTTCTGCGCTGTTGTTTTATGTGGGTTTTTGACTTAGAATGAACGCAGTTATTGATTAATTGATTGACTGATAATAGGAATGTGACTTACAACCATCAGAACCAATGAAATGTGTCATTAATCATAAAGTCGCAATATTCACTTTTTGCTGTTTTTACAGTGGGCATAGATCACTGCTGTGGAGGGTTAAACACTGGAGCGGCCGTCCGCCCGGGAAATAGCAAGCAAGTCAACTGAAAGACCAGCTGGATTTCCGGTTGACCGCTCATGCGAATTGTGATTTAAATGTCTATGCCCTCCCACTGACCTACTTTACGACATGAAAACTGAAATGAAGCACACAATAGACGGTTGTGTTTTGTTTTCTGTTCCTGCCGCTCTGCGTTGAAATAAAGGTGCGTAATAAAATCACAGTACAAAAAATGATACATTTCTATGACATATCGATCTGTCGCAATTGCGAGTTGGTTTTCCTGTTTTTTTTTGTCATGAATACTGTAGTAGGCATGAGGCGGATGCATTTTGGTACGTTACGGCAATTGTTGTTCTGTTTCTTTCATTTTAGTTCCGATTAAAATTGATTTTTAGTTACATTATGCTATAGTAAACTAGCAGCTTGCGTGTCACATTTTCCGTGTAAACGTTTTTCCTAGGCCTATCGTATTTGTAGTAGCCTATGCAAGTCATCCGCCGATCTTTAAATTGTTGCGGATTATCATTCGTAAATGAGACACCGTCCGCCTCCCGCATAACTCCGAACTTTCATCATTACAAAATATAGTCAAAGACTATAAATATCCATGAAAATATAATATACTATCTTTGATACAGTGTACAAAGCCGGCCACCGTTGGCTTGTGGTACATATATAGCCTACGACGGTCATTTTCAAGTCCGTCGTTTATATGACGTCTCTACGTGTGAAAATATATCCATGCCGTGCCGCACGTGCTGCTCTTGCATATTATATACAGAATGACTGTCAGAATCATATTTGTATGCAGGATTTATGCTGCGTCCCGATGGAAAAAAAGTCTTTAGTCTCAGTCCGTGTAGAATAAATAAATAAAATAAATAAATGATAAATGATAAATGGTCAGCGTTCAACTGATGGATATACGACTGTAAGGTCATCGTTGCATGCAGAAAAAAGCATTTGTTTTGCAAATTTGTTTGCAAATGTTTAGCAAATATGTCAAATATATACGACTTTAATCGTCGTAAACTGCATACTTTGAAGGCTATGAACGCGTGAAACCGGTCGGCTATAGTCCAGAAAGTAAACTTAATTACAAAACATCATTATGACGTCTACCTATATAGCCGGAGAGATGACACCTATACGTCCGTCTGCGCTCGTCCGTCTGTTCTTTGTGGTGCCAGTGGCTGCAGTGGAAAGCAAAATAACAGATTATTTGCATGCATAATGATTATTTTCTCTGCACGAATCCGGCAACAAGAATTATTTTATCGGGCCCAGCTCGGTCTATGTCTTTGCACCGATTGCATTAGATTATATAATCCAATTGAAAAATATGAAAACGATCAGTGTGTGTCATAGGCCTATATAGGCACTCGACGACGACTACCGCGGATATGGGCATGAGTGAGCTTCCCTCCCTACATTTTTTTAAACTTTCTTTCTTTTTTTCGCTTTTCTCCCAAACTGTTTCGTCTGTTTTTTTTCTTTTCGCCCTTTCCCAGGAGGACTTGCGTACATTTTCACCCAGCTAAAACTATGTAAGTTTAGCCAGCGGGTCCAGATGGAGCCGTGTTAGCAAATAGTATCCGATGCACTATGAGGCTTAAGCTAAAAACGGCATTACTTGTGACAATTACGTTGACGATGATGTTTTTTTGTAATTATATGGTGTGCGAACGAGTCCGCGGGGTACCCATGCATTTTCGACTATTGGGGAGGAGAAGATGTGAGGAGGGAATGGAGATGATCGAATTTTGATCACCGCTGTTGCCCGGGCGGAGTCGGCACAGATGTTTTGTGCGATGCGGCTCCGTTGATGCTTGCTTCAGCTGCTGCGGGGTTTGCCGTATACAGTGTCCGCGCTGAACCGATCCCAGGAATCGACAGACTGACGGACGGACGGACGGATGGACAGAACCGACCGGCGGCGGACATGAAATATTCAATCGCGCCGAGACTCGGCAGAGCAAAGAGGACGATTACCGCGTTCGAGCGAGAATTAGAAATTTACCGTTTGGACATTATTGATGACGGCAATGAGGAAGTCGAAACAAACTGAGCACTGTGCTAGCTACTGATGTCATGTCACCGCGTCGCTCAGTCGTCAGTCTGTGTAGTTATTCCGTCCGACGCTCAATTATCAATTACTTACTGACACAGCACCTGCTTACACACGCCGCCAGAGCTGCATCGGCAAATAACTACTCGAATTCACTCGACATCTAATCGATTCCTGAGATGACTCTTATCGATTTAAGAGACTGCTTTTAGATTTTACGTGTATCGTAATGGTTTTGTATTAGCTTTAACGCGATTGTAGAAACTACCGTTTTAAGTTTTAGATTTTGCGTTCGTCGCATGCGGTGAGCACTGTTTAGTTTAGTCTTCGTTTTATCGCATATTTTTAGCGCATTAGAGGTTTTCTTTAACGTTATGCGCTATGTACACATTTACGTCTTACTTACTTACGTACACATGTATAGGTGTCATCTTAGCTAATAAGTTCACTACACGATACGGCGATACAGATACAGATGGCGTGCGAATTCGGTTCCGATTAATTGCGTCGCTAACAGTAACGACATCGAATCAGATTAAACGAATCGCCTAGCACTGCGGCGGCGCCGGGAACCCAATCAAAAGAACGCGTGCATTCGCTGGTTGACTGGCTTCGCGCGGATTCATCATGTAGCTGCTGTTCGAACTGCAAAAACCCGTTTGAAGAATCGTTCACAGGCGTCTCATTCGTCTTGTCCGCATGACTGCTGCCGCGTGACCCCAGACCGTAGCTTTTTGCTCCACCCTGTAGGCCTATACCACTACCAGCCTCAGTGGTTTGACTACTGTAACGCTCGACTGGACTGGGTTGCTTACTGCACGTACGATACAGCGTTGTTTATGGCCTACGACGTGACGTGTGCCGCATGGGCATATAGTCGACCGTAACGTGGGTTAACGATATCAAGACTTGCACATTGAAAAAAGCGAAAATACGACCCCTAGTTGCACAGTAATTCGCATTTAGCAAGAAAACTTATGTGCTCCCATTCTTGTAGCTACTCGGCTGTAACAAAAGTGTTATGGGAAATGACTGGCGCAAATCAGTCCCGCATTGAGTCGAATAGGCTACTGAAGCAGGAAAATACCAAATCTTAATACGTTGCTGAAAGCAAGCTGCTAGTTACGCGATCGAAGTCAGCAAAACTGCGTAATAAGTATCGTGTTATGTTTGTAGAAAAATAAGGACTTTCTCAGCCACTTTGTTACTTTGTTGTCTTTTTCCGCGTTTGTTATCTCCTTGTGCATCTGTTGTTGCAATAATCAGAAAGCGTTCATAAACTTCGTGCAACCGGAAAATGCAGGTCAGGGTAAACAAGTAATTTTTGCAGCGCGTAAACCGTAGATAACGTCGAACGCGCTGGTATGACGAGAGGTACAAGTGTTGAGTTGGCGTTTAAAAGTAGACAATAGAATGTGTGCTTTTTTGAGACAGTCGTGGAAAAGCGTTCCAAGCAAATGCATCGACCGCAGTGTTAACAGTCTGACTGTCAGTACCTGTAGCCAGGGTTGGCAAGTTTTGCCCACATGCGGTTCAAGCGTGTTGGCGACGAACGTGTGAAGCAGTGTGACGACGGAATCGTCGTCTAGCGAACGTCGGATAAGGCGTAGTTGTCGCAGCTGGAAAAAAGCATATCCTGCTCTAGTTTCAGATTTTCAGAGAACGTTTTCAGTGTTCGGAGTCGCATGTTTAGCTATCGTTTGTCTGCAATAGCATGAGGGTCGTGAAACATGCTGAAAAATCTGTTGCTTTTCAACCAATATCCGAATACCGCTTCCCAGCCGACGTGAACAGTTTGACTTACAGGTACGCACTTCAGACGGACAAAGACTTAAAGACAGGTGGGCATACAGAGAAATACGGATAGACAGACAGAGAAAGTGACGGTGGGCGAGAAAAGCAAACAGCATAAGAGCGGCAGCTGCTGGAGCTCTGACTAAGACAATCGCGCTAGGTTTAAGATCACGTCCTCGTACACTACGTCACAAAACTGCCCATTCACACACGGCGTCAATCCGCTGATCCGCCGTTTCATCGACGCGGATTTCGTTACAACTCTAACAACGGACGGTCAATCCACATATCCGCAGTAGGCTTCAGTGTCAACAAAATCGCAGCGAACGTGTCATGTGTTACATTTTTGCTGCTTTAAACAATGAAAGAATGAGCTGCTTTGAACGATTAGGTTATACGAGATTATTGAGTGTATCTTTTTGTTCAAAAGAAAGTCGAATAACCGGTTTATTAGAACCGCGGAAAAAAAACGACAAAACAGAACACAAATTGTAGGCTACTCCAGACGCATTGTGAGAAACGAAGATGACTCTGCAAATGAACTAAAACAAATACGTGATTTGCGGAGTACGTTCCTAGAAGACACGGAGGAGGAAGATTATACGAGCGACGAGACGATGTGCAGTACGTGTGTACGACATTGTAGGACTGCGCGCCAACATGGCGGCAGTACGAGCGTCAAATGCCGGACGGGCGGACAGATTGTCATGATGCGTTCCGATTTGCTGACGCTGTTGTCTGACGGTATACGCATACGCGCGTTGCGTTCGGAAAGAAAAGAAGAAAAACTTTTATTTGCCAAATTTATTTTAATTTGTAATAATTTAACGGAATAATACAGACTGATAAAGCAATTGTTGTGTTAATTTTTTGGACAGACCCAACTATTTTAACTTTTGTATTTTAGTATGGCCTGATGTACTGCGCACTATAAGCTTGTGATGATAATGCCGATAATGACAGAAAGAACTAGGCAGACCTTGTGGAAACATGCAGATGGACGGACGGCGTTGATATGGCTTACTTAACCCGACATCAGTAAAAGCAACAAGCACGCTAAGTAGCAACTAATGCTTCACTGCATGTTGCCCAATCGTGTGTTACAACACACAGTTAATTTATTTCCTTACTTATTTTTAAAACGACAAGTGCGTGATGTCAAGACGATCTTAACTTCAACCTTTACCTGAAAGCAAATTAAAAGTACGCAAAACGTGGTAGATGAGATGGTGTTAGACAACATGGGAGCACAACCAGCTGGCACGTGAAGTGTTGTCCGACAACATCGTGGCGCCATAGCGTCGTATTGTACGAAGCACCCTGTCACCAGCACGCCACTCGAGAGTGCAAACAGCCGCAAGCATCGTCGCATTTCGCATCAACTCGGAAGCAAAGCTGCAATAACAACTCTCGAAACTATTCGACTACAGATTACGACCATGAAACGATCTCGACCCGCGCTCCATAAAACTCAATACTCCACTACTTTGATTAGTTGTGGATTTGTTGTACAACTTCTTGTACATCGTGTTGTACAACAAATCCGCCACAATTCGCATTGAATGGAGCTTGGACCGAAAGGGCGCCAGTTCACTGCAGCTATTTTATGATGATCCTATCAGGTCGTAACCGCGACTTCAAGCACGGTACGACTGGGCCCAGCGCTGGACGGATTCATCACTCCCCGGCAACGGTGAATTTTTCATCGCATAATTTATACGCCGTAGACTAGAGCGGTAGCTCGGATATGGGCTAACCGGGCGGCAGTGCGGTCATTAATGACACTAGTGATCAGCAGTGACGTCACCTGGCCCTTCCTTTCTCGCGTCTTCCTGTTAACCGATGCTGTTCTAGGCGATTACCTCCAGCATCGATTATCAACACAGACACTCACTTCTCTGCTCTCTATGCGCTTAAGCCAGCTCCACCAAGCGTCTGGGTATACCCGCGAACGGCGCGAACATTACCCATCTCTGTAGTAACCCGGCTCAGCGTCGAGTAACTTTATTAAGTAATTCTAGAAATAATATATAGAAATAGTGCTTAATCTATGCCGCGTTAAACGCACGCTTGTACGACATTGATGTTGTTGATGATGATAATTTGCATCTAATTTATGTGACATTGCTACTATCGGTTGGCTTTTGCCATAAATATAATGCAGCTTATAACATCTGTGAATGCTTGTCTTGTCATTTTGCTTGTATTTTTTCCAATTTTGCCAGTTACTGCGTGTGTGGAGCGACTTACTATAAGCTTAAATAATACACGACAGAATAGCAAAATGAAAAAGTTAAATAAAATGCACAGCACAAAAATGGGCACATATAATATTTTTATTTTAATGTTGAAAAATAGCCAAAGACTCTTTGCCTTATACCGTGCTTACTAATGGCCTGAGGCCTAATTACGTGGGTGTTTTTTTTTGAATTAGTGTCAAATTACTGAAATCGGTTGGTCGGAAGTATATTACCACTGCCACATCAGAAGAAGTCGGAATAGCGTCATACTGTTTGCGCTCGTTTTATACTTTATACACAGAGCTATCTAAAACACTATAAATTCGTAGTGAGATTTCTTCTCGAGACTTTTAGTAAACGTTATTTACACCGTTTAAAGTTAGACAGAGTTTTAGCAGAAAATATTATCACATTTTGCGAATACTGTTCGAACGCATTCTTTGTCTATTTTTGGACGCCATCCCAAACACTTTACTTCTAACTAGCACACCAAGCGTGCTGGCAGTTTTTTTATACGCTACATAAATTATTTTTACTTACTCACTCACTTAGTTACTAGTTGGAATAACGATACACACACAGTTTGCTCCCTGTATGAGCCCTCGACCATCATATAAGCGAGCTGGCGGCGGGCTGGCCGGAGGCTGCACGGGCGCCTGGTACGGCGGACGGCGTCGTTCCTAGGCCGTACGACTCCCCAGTCGTTCGATCCTTCATTCTGCGACCGAGCCGCACGCAGACCATTGCGCCGCCGGTCCAGTGAGACAACTGTGCCGAACGACCGACCGACTGACTGGCCGCCACCGCCGTACAATTACCGAACGTCGCGCCAGCCATCCTAGGACGTTCTACAGCGACGAGACAGGGCACCTTGTCTCTCACGGACTGTGTGGAACGGGGCTTTGGTGTCCTACACGTATGCGTTGCATCTTGGTCTAAAGTGTATTGTGCAGGGGTCTGACAAAGCTTATTTTATGATCTGCATAATGTCCAAGTGACTGGAGTGTTATAACTGCTCATGATTTCAGTCGAGCGTGACGGTTAAAACGCGTCTCGCGTCTGTTTCTAACACGCAGAACATATCGTCCATCACGATCATAAACTAATCATGTTTCATCACCGTCTATAAATTATTTATTACTCGCATAATACACTTTCGACTGTGTTGAAACGTGCTTATTTCACGAGTGCGAGTCTGTTGTGATCGACGGTGTGCATTACTGCGTGGAAAGTTGTGATGATGATGATGATGATGATGAAGGACGAATTAACTTTAGCGTGGCGTTAAGTCCTAAGACTACAAGGACACGTAACAATAAGCCTAAACAGTGAAGTCACGCAATGGTAGTCGGTGCAGTGAGACGTTGTTGGTCATGACTGTAAGACCAGGCAAAAAGTTCGGTTTTCAGTCTGCTGCGGAAAACTAGCAACGACGGAGACGACCGGACCGACTCCGGCAATGGTAGAACGTTAAAGACGTCGGAATTTCGACGTTGACAGCCGCAATTCCAAACGGCGTTTCTCAAGTTCCCAATCGGTTACGGTTTCTGGTGCTGTTGTGCCGGAGTGCGTATATCGTCAGAGTGCCGCGGCGGCCGTGGGCCGTGGCCAGTGGCCTGATGAGGTTGCGTGTCCTATGTGGCCAGTGCGCCGTTGAACCAGCGCGTCCCGTGAGGTCCAACCGACGTCGGCGTCGACCACGTTGCCAGCCGGCAGCGTTCGGCTGCAGTCGGTGCCGGTGGGAATTGACTGCAGGGTGGACTGGTCCGTCGGTCTCGCAGGCCCTCTCCACAACTCATGTAATGTGTAAACTGGGCGCGGCTATTAACTGTTGATCCGCCAACCGCCCGTTGTCGACTATGACGCTGTAACGCGTAACACAGTATTGATCTTTTCGACGTGCGACCGCGTCCAGCGATTTGTTTTGCAACGCAATAGTTCTGTTACAAATGTTCCGATAACACGCTTGACACTGGCTCGGTCCTTCGGTTTCCTCGCTTTTCGCGTCATATTTTCTCCCAAGAGCAGATACTGTTGTTGTTCTGTCATTCGCCTGTTTCTCTATAGGACTACTGTTTGTTATCCTTGATGCCAAGTTTTTTTCACCCATAAATCGTCCATCTACTGTACGTAGCACTGTCGATGTTTTTATTCGCATGTTGCACGCAATCTGCAGTCTGCGCAAATCGGTGTGAAGACAGTGAAATATTTCGCCTCAAAGGGCACTCAGACACAGACACATGGTTCATCCGTCTGTTCGTCGATTAAACTTCACGTCAACTCGTAGCTCCCGGCAACGCCCCTCCAGCTCCGCATCCGCCTGCCTCCCGTTGCCATAGAAACGCATTCTAGACTGAATGATGGCTTGGTGTATAGTGGCTAGCTCGTTGGTCTCAATCTACGACGTTGCTTTATACGCCGGACCTAATTACTATACTCTGTACGGTGACTGTCTGCAGACAGGTAAACTGTCTCGAGTATCGTATATATATAACCAGCCACCCAAATCAACTCAGCCTTCTATCCGAAAGAGGCATAGTGAAGGGGAGGAAATATACGAGTGTAAGGCTGACCGGTGGTTGAGCTTGGCAATTCTCCTGTACATAGTTTACGTGTAATGTATTCCGCGCACGTCTCATGGCCGCAATGCACGTTTAGCCCGTCCGTCCTTTCGTCTGTCTGTTTATCGCCCGTGCCGTGCTATCTCCTAACACGAAAATAAAAAGAAAAGGCGCAGATTAATCGAAATTGGTGTAAACTTTCTCCAGGGCAAAAGTTATTAGCCGGTGTGCAAATTTTTAGTTTTGGGTCTGGCTGACGGCCGCACAGTATGTCGGTACTGGGTTGACGGTGTATCGATGTCGGCGCTGTCGCTGGTACGTACAGGTCAGGTGCACGAGTTCTGTCAGGCGGACGTGTTCAGCGCACGGTGTCCAGACGATCACGTCATCATCATGAGCTCGGCGTTCTACGGTCGCATGCGGCTCGGCCGCTGTGTGCGCGGCGACTACGGCTTCCTCGGCTGTTCCAACGACCGACTGGATTTCATGCACACCAAGTGCTCCGGCGCTAACAGCTGCCGCTTCCGCGTCTTTGACTCGGGTCTCGGTCGCAACAGTCGCTGCCCCGCAGACATCGCGTCATACCTGGAAGCAAGCTACTCCTGCGAACCAGGCTAGTATAGTCGGCGTCGGCTTATACTCTGGGCCGTATAAAAATGTAGAATTGCAAACCGAAAAATATTTTCAAAAATATCGCAAAAGTTTTTTGAGTTTATTTTTTATGTAACTACGTCCAAAACGTTATTTGCGCTGCTAAATGCTAACTGGCGTCGGAGAAAATTGATTCGTTCCCGCATTGTGTAGTTTATTTTGATTGACTGATTTGACTAAAACTGAGGACCTATTCCATGTCGTTAAAATGCAACAGATGTAAAATAAGTGGATCACCTTAGCTAAATTTCATGTTCTTTGTAAAAAATGTGACGTACTTTTTCAGATATTTTGTTTACAAAAGATGATCACACGCTGATGATACAGGCCCGACTACATATAGGCCCAACACGATTTGTGTAACTTGTATCGTGTATGCAGTGTTGTCGATGACGAAGCGCGACTGCCAGCGTTCGCAGGCGATCACTCTGATGTCACAATCGGGCAGCCTGGCCAGCGTGACGTCACAACACCTCGGTCTGGGCACCGTCGAGTGTCCGTGGAAAATACGCGTGTCTCCGGGCCAACGCATCGCGCTGTCGCTGCGTTACTTTCAGCCCGACAAACCGGAAATGGACGCCACTACTTCCGGTGGCGCTACGGCGGCCTCTCGACGGCCCAAAACCAAGCTGGCGTCCAACTGTTACGAATTGGCCACAGTTCGCGAGCTCGGGGCGCCGATGACGGCGGGGGAATCCCAGCCCAGCGCCGGAGAACCCCGCAGTATAACGACGTGCGACGGTCAGAGCCGAGGACTGAACGAGTTGTTTACGTCCAACACGAACGAAATCAGCGTTCAGATCGTTGGTCGGATGATGCTGAAAACACTCGGCAGATTCGTCATCAGCTACCGAGGTTATTAGCGTTAGTTTAGCGTTAATCATAAGTATAACTTGACGCGATCAGAGATCTCAAACCTGCGCCTAGAATCGTGCTGCCACCTGGCGAGCACAAAAGGCTTGATACAGCTGTTGTTGTAAAGCATCCTGAACAATGATCCATAATTTACAAAGGAATCTGGTTCGCCAATGACATCTGACACTTTCTCTGCAAGCCCTGCCAAATACTTTCACAAAATTTCATAAAAGTTCGTTTTCAATAATTTTGCGAGTAATCAGGCTGACGAAAATCGACTAACCGAAAAAATAGCAATGGTCTTCGCTTTTTAACTAATATCAGTAGTATACGTGCCACGAAGTCAAACAATTGACGTTTATAGGCTATTCGTCATCGGTGGCTGAGAAGAAGTTCTGTAAATTTGGTAAAGACTATGTAAGCATAGTCTCAGATGGTTGGGCCAGTGGTCATGTCGTAAGGTCTAAAAAAATTCTGCGTGTCTAGTTGCAGCCTGCAGGCGAAAAAAACTAGGGAGGAGCAAATCAAAAAAATATTATTTCCCGACATTTAGTTTAATATTATACAACAGCTCAGAAAAATGAAAAACGAATAATACATATCAGAACTGAAGTAAAAGTGTCGACAGCATAACAGACTAGATGTAAACAGTTTTTTTTCAGTAAAACTTTAAAAGCAAGGAAAAACTGCACCGGTTTTTAAATAGCTAATAAAAATTTTACTAACGAATGGTTTTAAACACAGACAGAAATAGAAGTAAATATTTTAAGCCAAAGAATACAGCAAGATAAACCAGCAAAGAAAGCTTCGCAGCTGAAACTACCGACACAACCTGGAAAGACACGCTCGACGTTCAACATCTGGATAGTAGAAAACAAGACAAGATGAACAAAGCGATCAATAGAAAAGAACAGCGGGCGGAAAGTAATCTATAATAGTAATAAAATCGTGACCCTGTATTCAGTCTTTTATAACGCAGTGGCCTGACCACAGGTTAATGTTTTCCAGTGAAATATGCGTGCATTGAGGATCGTAGAATAATCCAGATTGTTTTTTTGTCGACCAATTTAACTCCGTTTGGCTGAACTAGTGTATTACGATTGTTCGTCGCCAAACAGGTCGGGTTGAGTTAAATAATTAATTTCTGTCAACTGCTGATTTGTTGATGCATTTGGCGGTTAGCGATAGTCTAGCTGAAACCAGCGGAAGCTAAAACAACGTTTTAAAACGGCAGCAGGATATGGTAACAGTGTCGCTGCTGCTGTTGTCGTTGTTCTGTTTATTACGCGCGACAGCGGGTACTGCTATAACGCGTATTAGCTATGGTAATTCTGTCGTCCATCTGTCCGTCTGTCCGTCACGGCTCACGGCCCGGTACCGATTCAATCCCAGGTGAGATAGAGACTTCGCGTTTTTACCGCGTGATAGCAAAGAGTTTCTAGCATTTCGCGACAAAATTTCATGCTGCAGGGTGAGGGGCTTCTTCTCGAACTAGGGCGCAAAAGGGGCAAACCTCTTAAAAGACGTTTTACCGCTATTGGCTCATTTAACGTGAAAACGATTGCAGATAGGCACAGACAGGCTGCTTATCATAACAAGCACTGGTGACGAGCTTTTTAGGGGTATCAACATCGATGACCTTGAACGATTTTGAACACCCAAAATAAAGAGTTTTGTAAATTTTTCGCGATTTTGGGCTGCGACACACATTTCATGAATAAATAGCGCCGAAATGGATAGGAGAACCTGTATATGAAATTTTCAGCATCAAACGTAGATTTTAACAGTCTAAGTCGCGACCCCCCTACGTTCAAGCAGGCCTGTGGACGCGGGTGTCCGTCTGTCCGTCTATTCGTCTGTATATAGTCTATGAGTCATTGCCACATACAAGGGTGTGTTACTTGGCTTAATTCGCTAATCGTCCCCGGAGTTCTGTCGTCATCGGAACATCATCGGTCAGCGAATATTCCCACTTCATATTTCCAGTGAAATACATTGCCCGTGGCGTAGGCCTAATTCGGTTACTTATTTTTTACCGGCGTAACGTGTGACGCCACCCGAAAGTACGGTTGTAAACATTAATAAACGCATCGCGCGATGTTCTTTACGGCAGCAGGGCGCTCGCGTTCGGCGGACTATTGCTGGTTTTGAGCAATGGCGTCGTGAAGGAGCGGGTTTCTGTCAATGTGCAAATGATATGCAGCCTGGCGGCCACCTAACGAGTGTTGGACGCACTAATCTGATCTCCGCCAATCGTCACTGCTACACGAGGAACCGTGGCGTCGTCGCCGCTGCTGCTGCTGCTGCTGGACAGTGAAATGGAAACAACGATAATTCCGCCAATTTGCTCAGTCTGCAATCATTTGCCACCGCAGCTGTATCCGGATAGCGGACCGAGCATCTCTCAGATTCGGATCCGCAACCGTTTGACGATCCGAAAAAGACAACTTTATTCATCGCTTGTTAGGACCGGAACGGCGACCGTGGAATAAGTGTTTTTTGGCCGTGGCTACAAGATATTAGCAAATGAGTTTGACTACTGTTTTACGTTTTTTCTCACGCATGACCACGAGTAGAGCATTTGCAAAAGTATTAACGGCAAAGACAAGCAATACGGCGTCTTGACGATGATGGCGATGATGATGATGTTAATGTAGGCCTATATGAACTTTTTTACTGTGAAAAACATTGTTAACGTTGATCCGATTAGACCTGACGTCTGTGCGCTGAATTGATTTAAGACCACTTGGGGATCAAAATTTTCAAATCATCAGACTTGCTCGATATTTGCATTTTGATTCAATATACAACTGTATAGCAATGGTTTGTACCACAAGCTGTAGAATTTTTGACTCAAAAAATATCACTGAAAATTAGTCAAAGTCATTGAAACGGATGGGCCAAATAATTCCGGCTGTGCACGGTGCACCGGTCTGGAATATAAATCGTCCGCAACTCAGTCAGCGGAAGCGTGGACCGCTGGCGGATCAAGATCCGGGCGAAACACGAACGTTCGCGCACTGGTTTGTATAATGTGATGGTTTTGCGCGCCACGTGGTAGTCGTAATTACGTCAGTGCAGGCAGCAGCGTCACGGTATTCGTCACAATGACGTCAGGGCTGCTGCAGCTGGAGTGGATGATAGCGCAGTTATCATTCAGCTCGCACGTGGCGACCTGTTGACACACAGTCAGCCGGCAAAACCAGTTACACCCGTCACCCTATTACCACTGCATTCTCTGCTCATCAGACTTTTGTCATTTGCACCGAAGCACCCCTGGCTGCTTTTGCTGTGGCGAAATAAAATTGACAGACATAATTTCTTACACTCGATCAAATCAGTCAGTCTGTCAATCAATAAAACAGCCACTTGCGCAAAGTGACAGTGTGTTCTGGATAAAATGAAAGGAATGCAGCAATATTGTAATGAGGAATAAAAGAACATAAAGATAGTCCAAGAGCGCTCGCTGAATCAGTTTAAGGTTTTGTTTGAAGAATGCAGAGTCGTACAGCACTGTTAAAGCGACAGTCGCGACTATTCCAGCGCATGCAGAGAAGGGCGCCTTATTCCCTGCTGTCCAGAATGAGGCAATTCGCATGCAAACCAACGTCAAGTAGGTGTGGAACGAATCGAGTCATTTGTAAATAACAAAACCCATTCGTACATTTACTGTAGTATTGTACAACGCCACAGCACATAGATGTAGGTCTACGATAGATGCAGCTTCTGAGTAAACTGGTTACTTCTGAACGCAGACATTTTCTCTGTTTTTTTGTCATCTTTTTTCTGTTCTCTCATTTTTTCTTTTGTATGGTTGCCACGTTACTACAATTAGGCTTGTTTTTGTTACTAAAAGCTTAAACCTTACAAATCTCAAAAATACGTTGACATATTTGGGTCTCGTAACATTGAAATTCAGGAGGCTTTGTCTTTTATACCTATCCATATACCAGTAGAGTAAACAAGGGGCTCAGCGGCTCTAGGCCCCCAATTTTGTTGTTGAAAGTAGATATTAGGGACTCAGGAAAATAATTAAAATTATTAGCTATTGCTATTAGATCTCATATTTTAAAACTATAATGCACTAAATTCGACTTCGGCTTAGGCTGCGCCCCATGGACCCTGTTGGGGTCTGGGGGAGATTACTGCGTTCCCCGTTCCCCCAGACTTCTGCTGGAATTTATGGGTCCTACCCGGTACTTCTAAGGAGAGGGAGGAGGGCAAAAGGGAGCGAGGGAAGGGGAAAAAAGAAAGGGAGCAGAAAGGAGGAGACGTTATGTGAACTGATGTGTGATTGCTGATTGTGTATGCTATTGTACTGAAGCATCTGGCTGCGCGGACGCGCCGGCGCCACCAAATACGACGGTCGTAAGAGACAACGACCGACTTACGATCCGCTGCAACAACTCGGAACAGATCTGGTACATGGTCTGCATCAACTCTAGCTGGCACGGCGAACCAATCAACTGCAACAACGGTGCCTATATCTCTTTCTGTTTCATTCTCCGTGTCTAACTGAGAGAAAAATGTGTCGCGGCACCGGCCCAGTGCCGACGTATAGTGCGGCCGTCCGCCTAAAGCTGCACAACTAACCGTGATTTTTGACCTTTAAAATTGGCGTAGCTGTTACTTTTATACTAGAGAACGTTTACACTTATTTTTTCTGCGTTTTTAAAAATTAGTTTTCGGGTTAAAAGCAGACTCATCATCATGTTTTTGATGGAAGAGAGAGATTAAGAAGAATGGAACCAACGGACAGACAGACGAACGGGCTCCTAGGGGAAGCGTAAAATAACAATAATTGTGTAATTCATTTAAAAGCTCACACATTTTTGGGGTTACGTGACGTCATCGGTCACGTGTACGTCGAATTTGCGATATTTTTTCATGACGGAATGCCTCGGATCTTATCACACGGCCGTCTGAGAGTCAAACAGTCGGTAACGTGATGCCCGTCCGTCCCGACGCAGGTCCGACGATACGTCGTTACACTGCGTGCGGCGTTTATTCTGCCGACACCGGCACCACTGCACCAGATCCAATTTCCACGCACAGATACTCGACAAAAGACCGACGGACACGCTGATGGGGCGGCCTGCAGCGCGATCAGTCTCATACGACGTCAGTCGTTTAGATGGACCGACGGACGGACGGACGGCGGGGAAAGTTTATGGAAGGAGTGGTCAGGGATGTAGTCTTAGAAAAAGAAGTGGGAAGTACGCCTAGAATCATGCTTGACCATTTACATTTTGCGCTTTGTTATAAAACTGTAACATTTTACGAAAACGCAATAAAAGTATTATAATGCATTAAAGAGTATTTTGTAAGCTTGTAATTTTTCTGAGGACCAAAAACGGTTATAGAGTGAAAGTGCAAACTGTTGTAGACGGAGAAATAGTACGAATCTATCGGCTTTCACGGCAGTGTTTTAAACGCAGCTTTACATTTAACTTTTTAGGTGATTTTTGTCTTGCAAAATGGTGGATGCGCGTCCCCTTCCCGGAAAACATGAGGGACGACGTTTACCGCATCCCCGCTTTACTGCACCCTTGGGTGTGGAAGAGAGACGGCACGAACAGGGATAATCTTAGATCGAAGCTACAGAGAATCTGCGACCGACCGACCGACCGCCGACTGACTGACTAGATTTCGCACGGAGTTAACGCGGAATGATGTGCGTGATATCGTTTGATATACACACATCGCAGCCAGTGCGCTGTGCTGACAGAGTCTGTGGGCTTGGTCGTCATAATATCGTGACCTAGGGACTTCCCGGGTCTTTGATGTCAGCCATTATATTCGCACTACCACGATTACCGTTGCCGCCGCCGCCGCCGCCGCCGCTGCTGCTGCTGCTGCTGGTGCGGATGTGTATTTGGCGGCGCACGCCGCACGCGCACCTAGTCTTGAGTGTATTTCACGCAGTTTACATTGCATCCTAATCTGCGCCGGGGGAGGACGGCCAAGGTTTTGCTACTGCGAGCTGATGTAAGCAAAGGCTTATTTAGGGAAGAGTCTAGTGCTTGCACCCCACCTTGTTGGCAAGCAATGTTAAGAAATTTTGTCGAAAAATATCGAAAAATAATTGTAGTTGTGTGATGCACAGCGCAGTATAGGCCGTAAGCGTCAAACAATGCTTTTTTGAAAATGTACATCTAAAATTTACGTCGGTCCCTTTTACGTTTTTAAACACGTGGTGGATGCCAGCTAATATTGCCATGGTCTGTTCGTCTGTCACACACTTGCGTATTGCTAAAGCGTATAATGCATTGAGGTCCAAATTTGGCACGGACACTCGGGTGCCTTTGGCCAAAATTGCGTTAGACCGGGATTTTGATTCCCTGCCCGGGATAGAGATTTGAAGATCAGAGCTTGCATTACAATTTGCGGCCAAGCCGACAAGCGAGTCGTCTTTGAATGGTGTGGGTGGATAACAAGAAAGCAAAATATCGGTCATGGCTGTTGCAATCGATACCATTAAGCCTAGCATTATCATCATCATCATTAGCAGCAGCAGCAGCACGGTACACCTTATAACCGACGACGCTGTCTGCGATTATCAATAGACTGCGTTTCACCACGGCCCATAGTGTATTATGCGAGTCTAACGAGGCATAATACACTCGCATGATAGACTTTAACCACGTTGAAACATGCTTTCTTAATGACGGCGTGTTGTGCGTGGACATGCGTGTGATATGCAGATGCGAAACACGTTTCAACCGTAACGCTCGACTGGAGACAGATTATAAGCGGTTATAGCACTGTAGACATTGTATAGTGGTAGCGAGAAATAGGAGGATGAAGTAGACCTAAGTCGTAAAATAATGACAATTCGCAGAAACGAATAAATAATAGAATAATGAATGTCGAGATGATGACGACGATGACGGTGATGATGATACTGATGAAGATGATACTTACTATTGTTAAGTACTAAAACTAATGATATTATTTTTTTCAGGTGACGGCGGAGCGTGGAAAATGCCGCAGATGTTCAACGTCAGCACTTTTCCCTATGGTACGTCGGTGCACTTCTACACCGTGGGCCATAAAAACTTTAGTAACGGTCGAGCTGTTGTCATGGTTGTCGTCTGTCCGTCCGTCTTTCTGTTTGTCCGTCACATATGTACTGTGGCTAAACGGTGCAAGATATGGCCTAGGTTGCTATTGATCATTGATAGGAAGCCGCATATTGGCTTTCAAATGAAATGAAAATTGTCGACCTTGGATGACCTTGAATGTCACTGACAACCAGTACGGTGGGCTATCTTCGCGACAGCTGGGCTTTTTGTTTTTATTGAGCTTATAGGCTATGCGTTACAACTGCATGCGCGGTACTTTGTTTGCAGGCATTCTGGTAGTGGTTGCTATTGGAGTCGCTCTGGGTGTGTTCTGCGGCGGTCTTCTACTCGCTTGTGTCGTCGTCTACTGGAAACGGTCTGCAGGCTCAACTCTTTCATTCGTTCTCGCACCACGGCTTATTTTTCAACTCCGGTTAAGTCTGTGTATGCTGCAGACCGTATATTAGTTAGGCCTACTGTTATTGTGCGACGTGATATACCGAAAATCACAAGACAGAATTGGCTTAATTTTTGCCTCAGTGTAAATGACGTAGTTATTTGCAGTGTAGCGTGTGGAGCATGCATAAAAAAGTGGAACATACGCTTTACGTAGATCGAGCACTAATCAAGTGTTCAACCTGACCGCTCTTTACTAGTCGTCTCCGAAACTGTCCAGTTGCTTGATCTGCAGTACGAAAACGTCTACGTTACACTTTTTATGCGCAACCTTTTAGGCCAAAAGGATTCTACTAATGTCGTATTCTTTCACGTTTTCTATATTGCACAATTGCGGTCCATCAGTTTTTTACTAAAGAAACAGAAAGACATTTGATTTGATTTTGATGTTTTATTGTTGTCGTGATTATGACGCGGTGTGACTGTGTAGTGACAAGGACCAGCTTCAGACGAGTGATGAGCTGGCACCCGATTACCAATACAGCGTCGACGGTTACTACAGCACTCGTCGAGCGTCGTTCGGCGACAACTCGGCTCCTCCGTTCATGCGCGGTAACACCACGTGCACAGAAGACGAGCACGATCTAGCAGGCATACATCATCACCATCATCATCATAATGACTTCATAGCAACTACTGCTATGACCCCCGCGCCACGGGCAGGGGGACATCATGGCTGCCTGGTCGTTGATAAGACTCAGCTCGGTAGTTACGGAACGTCTACCGCAACGCCAGCTTCCCGTCTCTGCCATCACGCCACGCCCACCTGCGCCGACTGCCAATCGGATTACGAGCGGCGACGCGTCGTCAAGGCGACCGCCGCAACGCCGGCCAATGGCGTCGACGTTGCCATGACAACGAACGCTGCTACGTCATCGTCGCGGCCGCCACCCGCCAACAACAAGCCACAGCAGCGTCATCATGTCTACGAGCTACCGCATGTTGTATGAGTTGATGTAATAACAATCACGTGGCTCAGTATAATCCCTGATCTAAGCCAGAAGGCCAGCTTGAACAACACGGTCAATAGACCTAATGGATAATTCACCTTCTAGACCAAATTCCATTGTGCCAACGAATGTCGGCGACTTGTCACTCATCTGTCGCAGACGTCACGAGAAAGTCGACGTAATGGAATTTGTGCTTTTCGGTGGATAGGGCGTCTATATTCATTGAGTCTTTTGAGCAAATTTACCCATCTGTCTTCGCCTTCCCTTTTCTCTATCTCGTCATCCTTTTTTCTGTTCTTGACTCCCCCCCCCTTTTCTGGGGCTTTCTCCTCCACGTAGGTGCAGTTGGAGGTCTGTAAAGCAAAGAACGCACCGGAAACAGCCACAAAGAAAGTAGATGTGTAATAAAAGTTAGGCTCGAAATTATACTAAGCTATCTCCAAAGTGTGGTTCAATAATTACCCCCACTTCTATGACGGAGCACTTGCTCGAAGGTTTATATGATGTAGCCGTTTCTGTCTGCGTATAGGCTGCAACGTGTACAATAGTAGCACCCGGTTTTTCTTGATGATTATTTTTGTGCGTGTTTTTAATTCGATAGCTTGCAATGCATTGCTAATACGGGACGTGCTGCCTCCTGGCGTATTGCGATGCGTCTCGCCCATCGCATGAACTATAGGCTATGAAGACTTAATTACGTGATTTCCATACCCGGTCCGTTCATTTTTTTGTCCTGCTCATTCAACAAAGTTTACTTGATTTTCATTTGCCGTTTTTAGGCTGCGGTATGGTTGCAATTAATTTGTCGGTGACAGTATTTGTTTTGACGATAATATGCTTTACTGCAATATTTGGTCGGGTTTCAAGTCAAGACTTCAAGTCGCTATAGGCCTATAGGCCTAATTATCAGTGTCGTGTAAAGCGCATTCTGCAGAACTCTGAGCAAAATACATCTGTTTGCTATGGTTCATAATTTATTATATGGTATAGTAAGCCTAATAATTTAGGCCTACGCAGCTTTCAACTGACGCTAAGAGATGTGACTTGTGCGACTAATTGTTGTGCTGGAAACGTACAGGGTGGCGCAATAAAAAGTAGAACATGAAGTGAAACGTTTTATTTTTTAGGTCTCTACCGTGTACATTAGACCTATACTTACATGCAGAAAACCAATGTAACATATCGACAGTATTTATACAATTGCAATTATACAATATACAAATACAAAATATATAAATATACAAATTTATACTATTGCAATCAGAAAGTGTTTAATATGACCACATTTCGCTGCAATGATCGACGCCAATCGTTTCCGAAACCACGATTGAGCAAACATCGACGTAAAACATGTAGGCCTATGTTCCACTTTATGATGTGCCGCCCTGTATACAAGTCGTCATGGTTAGTCTGCTTCTTTCCTATCGTTCATGGTTACATTCAGCCTTTGTGTATGCGTGTTCCGTGCATCGTGTGGCGATGCTAATGGTACACAGAATATAATACTGCTTATATTAAAAGCCGTCTGTGTTTTTCTAGTTTTTAAGCGCGATAGCAAAATGCTTCGCGCGTTTTAGCCATAGCCTGGGCGTCCGTCTGTCTGTCCGTCCGTCCGTCAGTCACACTGTTTATCTGTATCAAAACGGTGCAAGCTATGATCACAAAATCTTTACCTTGGATTGCTTCAAGGTCTCTAGTTTTTCGTGACAAAATTTAGTGCCCCTGGGTTTGGGGTTCCTCTCGAACGAGGGCGTCAAAGAGAGGTACCCCCGTAAAAAAGACGTTATTTTGCCGTTATTGGCTCGTTTAGGTTGCTGCTATCATAACAAGCACTGGTGACAGGCTTTTGAGATTTATCAACACCGATGACTTTGAACGACCTTGAACCTCACAAAAATGGATTTTTAATAAATTTTAAGCAAATTTTTGAATGCAGCGCACATTTCAACACTGAATTGCGACAAAATGGCTGGAATTAGACCAAGACAACCTGCGTATGAAATTTTCAGCATTAAACGTAGATAAATGTATAAAACATCAGTTTATACACTTGTTAACGGCAACATTTAAGGACTTGCACATCGAAAACAGCAAAAATTACAAAAGGTGATATTGCCCGCATCACACTGACTGTGTGCCACCATGCACTGGACGCGTACAAGAGCTTCTGCAGAACAACTGATTTGTAGATGACTTGGAGCGCTTCATCACTCTTGGCTCGTATGTAGGCGACCCTTGTTGTCAGACACCGTGGCTGTGGCTGCGTCTGTCCGCAGCACGACTTGAGTCAATAGTTCACAGCGTCACGAGCCACATCGCCTACTGACTTGTTCGGATAGCTAACGGTTCGCTGTCGAAAACTCCCACGAAGTGTATTTAAGTCAAATCTGAATCCACGTAGCCGATTAGTCGAATCATATATCGCCGGCCGGATACACATCCGATAGATCATTGCTGATTAGTATTGCTTATTGTCAGTGGTACGCTACAACAGCAGCTCTAAGATATGACGTATAGATCTAGGCTTATTGCGGGCGACCATGAATTCGGAAGATGTCGACGGAAAGGTGAGAGAATCGGATGATTTCGTTACACTTGGATTAGTTGCAGCAACTGCCGCTCAGCCAGACGCGTGACCGAAACTTCACGTATGTGAACACTCAACACTAAATGGCTTGTTCCTGTTAGCCTTTATTATAAGGTCATCAATAAACGCGTCTTAAACAAACGCCAAATAAAATATCCCTAAAACAGAGTGGACATTTTATCAGTGATTAATAGAAAAAAATCGCTTTAAGTTTTGTGCGGCCGTCCTGATAAGCTGGCAATTTCTTTGTCTGTCTATTCATCTGTCTGTATGTTCCCTATACGGGCTTCTAACTAAAAGTGGAAAACGGCGTCGACCGATGTTAAAACCGTCGTGCCAATTTTCAGCTTAAAGAGTGGGTCAAAGTTTGAATTTAAGATAGAGTCGCGTAGCTTTAGGCGGCCGCGGAATATGTTGGCACTGAGCTGGCGCTTATTTGTTGCTGTTTGACATTAAACATAAAAATGTCCAATGCCTGTAACACCTAAGTCACAAACCTCAAATTTGCCGCACTTCTTGGAAAACTTATTTACCTGGGCGGCAGATAACCATATGCAGGAAAATAGTGCCAAAACTAAGGAAATGATTCTTGGTCCTCTTTCTAAGAAAAACTTTCACTTCTCACTACCTCTTCAGGTACCATAGAACGAGTTAGCTCTTTTAAATTATTGGGAGTTCATGTTGACTCTTCCTTATGTTGGTCAATCCACATCAATAGCATTGTTTACAAAGCTGCTACTAGACTCTACTTTCTCAAACAGTTAAAAAGAGCACGACTATCCAGCAGTCATTTGTTATGCTACTATACCTCAATCATACGACCAGTTCTAGAATACTGTGTTCCTGTTTAGCACTATGCTCTCACAAAGGATCAAGGTCAACAAATTGCGAGAATACGAAAACGTGCCATCCACATCATATTTAACTTTACCCGAGGCAATGAGGCATGCCCTATATCTCCATGTTGTATTCTGCTAACATAGAAACTCTTGCCAGTCGTAGAGATGATTTCTCTCGGGGGTTCTTTTTGGATATTGCGCGGCCTTCCCCTTGCCTTCATTGTCTTCTTCGAGCTCCAAGAGAACAGTCAGTAATCCCATGTCTTCGTACTTCTGCTAAATTTCCTACAGTTTATACTCGTACAAAGCGCGATTTCTCTTTTATTAATTATGCCCTTAATAACTATCAGTCAACTACATAACTACTAGCTACTAGGACCTAAATACCTACCATATACTTGGAGCTGGGGGAAGTTGAGGGCAGGTGAAAGGCTGTGTTGTTCAGAGGGACTTTTTGAAAAGGATTATTTCTATGACTACCAAATAGTTATACCACTTCACTTCGCGTAGACTACTGGGACTATTGTTGTTGTTATTTTTTGTTTGTATTTTTTCTGTTTAGCTGTGAGTTTTTTTGCTGTTTGGACATTTTTTGCATGATTTGCGTATTTCGCTACTTAGGTGTTACTGTATATATTCAGCTCTTCAGCTTTCGAGCTGCAAGAGTGTTAATAAACTCAGTTCAGTTCAGTCCACGTACTATACGTGTGCATTGTGTGTATGTGATTATGCGGTTTCTCTGCCTTACCTCCGGTATAAACGGTACAACAGCTGCAGTTATTATAAATAATTAGATGCCGTTGACCAAATGTTGCCTCAATATCATCATCCCTTGCCCTTCCCGGCTCCCTTTCTCCCCGCCGCGTGCCCGTGCGCATGCGTACTGCGCGTGCTCATTTGGGACGGCAATCTGCATACCTGGCTACCCACCTGGGCAATCATCATTGCTTCGACTCTACCTGCCTTGCATACTTATCAGTCAACGCCCGCTCACCTGGGAAGCCTATTGATAAAGCGATCGATACGTCGTATGCCAGATACTAACGACTTTAATATATTCTCAGTTTTATTCCGTGCTAATATTATCGGCGAGGTCGAAAGCGATTATATGCAACAATAGTATCATCATCATCATCATCATCATCATCTTCAACAGCAGCAGCATCAGTATAGAAGGAATGGTGTGATAAGTAGGCCCAATTATAAAAGCCTGCTCATCGTCATTACACCAACGATGCATAATCATCGCATCTGAGTCAGTAAGTTGCGTTTCTAAGTGTTTTTTGTGTTCAAAATCACTGTGCTTGTTTTGTTCATCACCGATGTTTTAATTAATTTTTTTCGTACAGTTTGCTGTAGGCTAACTTATGCGTTCGTCATACAGAAATAAAAAATAGGCCTACTTACTTTCTTCCTGCCGACATTTGCACGATGGTGTATATTTTACTTTGCTTTTTGTCTGCGTTCGTGTAAATTCGGACCTGTTAAGGCATTTCTGGTGCTCATCGGCGTTTATCGTGAATTGGTTTAAACCAATGGTGTGCGCATGCCATAGGCTTATACTGTAGTCTACTTAAAACTGAATATAACCCTTCAGTTTTGCACATCAATAGGCATACAATGGTAATTGTATTTTAAGATACTTTACACGGCTGTATAAAGCATAAATATAAAAAAACGTTCTAAAAAGTACAAAACTTTAAAAAACGTAATAAACGTGCCAAAATAAAATAAAACGTTTAAAACGTTGAATAAAAAACGTTGGCCATAATTTGTTTAACTTCTTGCCTACTACCGAATGCTGTTGGCGCAGCATACCTAAAACTGTAGTCCAGATAAAGAGAACTTTATTTAATTTTAATTTAACCTTGTGCTCATAAAATCATGGCAGTAAAGTAATTAAATATACTACACAAAATCTTTTTATTTAGTATATTTGGACTAAGTAAACTACCATCACTATGACTTATTAATTCGTTTTTGTGGTTTTAAAAGTGCTTTTCAAACTTTTTGATGGGACTTTCAATGCACTTTTTTTTAAAATAAAAAAAAACGTTGGGAAAAACAAAAAAACGTTGAAAAAACGTAAAAACGTTTTTACATCTATGGTATAAGGCAACTTGATGTGACATTTAGATGCTGCAACTTATATATTTTTACACTCAAAAAAGTAGCCTATGTTTTTGGCATTTCTATACTTATCGATTTAGTGAAATTATCATTTTATACTCGGTAATGAACGAACACGGGGGGACAGATGCTGAGCAGCGGTGGACCCTCGCGCTATCGTCACGTGTACGGCAGTGCTGCATCACGTGATCAGTGTTATGACGGGGTGCGCGTGTCGACTGGCAGTCGGGGTCATGACTCGTCGCTGTGTGCCGTCAATCGTCGCTTCCTCGCTATCATCACAGAGTCATCAGGCGGAGGAGTCTTCGTCGTCATACCGCTCACCATGGTCAGTGACAGTCAATATTACGTTTAATTTAAGTTCACCACTGTGTATTTTGTATAACGATGCGCATCAAAGATGCCGGCGCACAGTGCCGAAATGTATGCGGTCGTCCTTTTATTTGCCGGCAGCAAACTAAGCCTGTTAGACATAGAACAAGTAATTTGAGCAATGCATTATTACGTAGCAAATAGGCCTACTGAAGATGTTAACTTGTATACAAATTGTTTTTTATTTCTATCCCAATTCCTATGGTTGGCTTAAATTTTGTTCCATTCTTAAGAAATTTTTATTTTCATCAGAAATTTCATGGTGTACATGACAGTGTGCTTGTGCTTGCTGGTTCGTGGTCCTATATAGACGGGCCGTGTGGACGTTGAATCTCGGCGAGTGTGCGATCACACGGCTGCACTCACGGACATCAAGTGGAATCCATTCGACGACTTCAGCATCGCTTCCTGCTCCGAGGACACAAAGGTCTGACTACTGATTTGCACAGGAGATTGTGTATGGAATGCTGTTAGAGCAGTCTATCATCATCGCTTATTACGCCAAAAGGCAGCAGCACACAATAAAATACACTAAAAACACTAAAAAAACTCAAGCTATGAGTAAACTACGAGTATGCTCAAAGGCACACTCAAAAGAATGTCACATCAACACAGACTCCAAAGACATTGCAAATGCACTCCATACAACCGGTTTAACGGCCACATTATATGAGATAACATCATATTTAGAGCCAGTAGCAACAAACGTGCCTAGTTATCCACTTCTACAGTGTCTCTTATCTTCTGGTCTTCTGGGGGCGACTGAAAACGCGAGACCTGACATCGCGAGACTGGACAACGTGAGACCATGTAGCAAGGGTGGACATCGCGAGACCTGACAACGCGGCACCAGATCGCAGGGGTGGACAT
>Ga0056128_1000477_pt1 | contig 36028 bp, 20 predicted proteins | sample WorMetLIZISLAND2_FD_71113 | JGI IMG/M metagenome (GOLD analysis project Ga0056128, IMG submission 71113) | Marine gutless worms symbiont microbial communities from Max Planck institute for Marine Microbiology, Germany - Olavius geniculatus... ...
CTGCAGGAGTTAAGCCACGCTGCCCTAGATAGGCAGCGGTGGGCAGCGATAGTAAGAATGGCGTCAGACACCAACGGGCATTGAGCCCACGGTTGTCGATGATGACGATGATGATGATATATCTGATCTACGACGGTTGACGACTGACTGATGAACTCAAGTTTTTCACCCCATAGAGGTCGACAATCTCTTTCTCGCTTCACTTGGAATATTTACCACCGCGGGCACCGGCGACTAGTGATGGGCAAACAATGCAATTGGCTAAAAACCTTTGCCACGGACACATACAGGATTAAGTGGTTGGTGGTGTAAAGCTAGGATGTAGGACTTAAGACCGAGTAAATCGAGTTCCAACCCGTCTGTGTGATCCCATGTGGCAGGTGACGCTCTGTAGCTCTGTGATGTGTTTTCTATTATGAGCTACACACCACTTTTGCCTTTTACCTTTACATGTGAAAGTGCCCAGCTTTACCCGCAGCCAGGCAGACCGGTACGGTACTCGATTTATCTAAACCGTAGGGCGGAAGGCTAAGTTGATTTCGGTGGTTGGCTATACACTAAGATGGTTTACCTGTCCACTCTAGTCATCTATCCAGGTACTAACCAATCACCAGAAATCGAACCCATGATCGCTTGATCGTAAGTCCGAGTCCGACACTCTAAGCAAACTATCAAGACAATACTTGAACGCAATGTCAACACCCAGATTTTACGCTGAACTTTTACTTTATATCAATCTCACCAAGCGCTGTTTACAGCCGCCGTGTAAACATGGTGACCACTTGTTTTTAAAAAAACCTGGAAAATTTGGAAATTTCATGGAATTTTCAGGAAATTTTATAGTGGTTACCCTGTGCAAAAGTCTAAACGGTCGCCTCACTAGCGGCGACAGAAGCCGCATACAGCGCGGCAATGAATGTACAGTGCACCAGTCAGTGCGTGCTGCGTGCCGTCCAATAGAGCGACAGGTAGGCACTGACTGAGCCGTTGCGATATAAACCCAGCGGCGTTATTAAACCCAGCCAGTCGCCTACCCGGCCTCCCGCTATATAGTCGTTAGTATTCATCGACCGATTTGACTGACGTGTGCTGTATAATATGTATTTTTTGCTGTACAGACCACACCGGTGCGCTATTAAATAGGCCTACGGCTCAAGATGGCACGTCTGAAGGTGGATTTATTTTCGACAGCTGATTCGAAGTTTTTGACCATGAAAGTCTTTTTCGTCGTCTTTGCTGCTTTTCTCTGGATTTTCTGCACTTCGTGTTCGGCGGCGAGGGTCGCCAGCACGTTGGAGTACACGATCATGGAGGAGCTTCCGGCCGGAAGCGTCGTCGGCGACGTAAAACGCGACTCGCATCTGGAATCGCAGTACGCCGAGGCGGAGCTGCGTCGGTTGCGATTCCATTTCCGGTCTGCCGGATCACGTGACCTGTTCTCGCTGGACGAGCGCAGCGGCGTGATCACAACCTCACGACGGATCGATCGCGATGACACGCAGATGTGCCGCGACCCATTGTGTGACGTCACCGTCGACGTCACCGTCCGGCCGACAAACTACTTCCGGTTGATCCGCGTGGTCGTCCACGTGGTCGACGTGAACGATAATAGACCGCGCTTCGACGACGACCACGTGACCGTGTTCGCTATGGAGACGGCCCAGCCTGGTACCCTGTTCGTCCTGCCCAGCGCCGACGACGCAGATAGCGTTGATAACGGCGTAACAGAGTACCGGCTTAGACACGACGACGGAAATCATACTCTGCCGTTTGAACTGGTCGTCACCGATCAAGTGAGTACAACTAGTTAATTATTGTTTGTTTATTATATAGCCGTACTATTGGCCGCATTAAATGTTCATCTGTCTGTCTGTCTGCTTGTCCGGCCGTCTTTTCGTTTAACCGGTGTGAATTTTCGGTTAAAATGATAAGAAGTATAGGTCGCCGGACATGAAAAAGTGGGGGTTATTTTGCGAACGTGTTTTGCGGGTGGCGGGGCGTAACGCACTCAAGTATCGGGCGGCCGCCGGTCAAACGCGTTGGGTGTCTCAAGGATCCTACATGCTACAATGCTATAGGTCTCCATGGGTGGCTTAAGCCCAGATTGCACACTAAGTCTGACCATTCTTACTAAGCCTCAGTTACATACCCAAATCAAATAAGTTTTGGGGGAAAGGCCCCAAATTTTGGGATCTGGGTGATGAAATTGCACATACTTCCGATCATGAGGCAAAGTTTTATGACGATCGGGCGAGGGAGATCGGAGATCTCGCGGTAAAAAAAGACTAGAATTTTGAAACAAAGCCCAACGTGAGGCCACCCGGTGTGGTAAATTTTGCTACAGCATGAACGCAAAATGCGGAACACAACTAAAAGTTTTATTACATCAACTTCGGTTGAAACTAACAGCTAACCATGAGACCTATATTTAGCAGCAACTGCCACTGCAGGCTCGGATATAATAAGCTTTGGAAGTTAATTTAACGATATGCGCTATATAAATTTACATTTTACTTACTTACATACTTACTTATTTATAAAAGAACTTGACTCAGCCTACAACGCCATCTAACTCAAATGCTCTCTTTTCCTGCATTTTACAGCCTTGCTGTTTCCATTTCGTGCCCTTTTATGCCACAAATTCCCATCGCGCATTTTATTCTCTCGTATTTTCAGCGTCCTAACACTGCTACCGTATATTCAATTCGTCATCAACGTGGCACTTATTCTTCACTTTAGCGTCTGTTCTGTCAATGTAATCGCTCGCTCCATACCGACTGTCAGTACTGCGGCCACGCTTCTGTCGGCTCGTCATAAATTCTGCACTGTAGTTGACTCACACAGCTTAGTGACTAATTAATTATTGCGAGCATACGGTCCGGCCCGCTGCACGTAGGTTAATCAATGACCTGCGCTCTATTTGCTGCGCACGAATTAGCACAATCGCTGGTGATCTAAAGCGAGCTTTACGATGTTTCTAGATTATTTACGTTTCCTATCTGACAACGTAACAAGGTGCCCTTGCAGCGTCATATAGACTTAAATGCGCGGCTTTCTTTTTAGAAATTGTTATTCACCACACTTAATTATTGATTATTAAAAAACAGCCACGAATAACGCTTAGCTAGTTCTTAAATATCCACAACATTACCTTTCACCCCACATTATTTTACGTCATTTTCGCCTATTTGTTTTGCATCCGCTTGTCGTGTTTTGATGAATATATGTTCAAGGTCGTTCAAGGTCAAATTCGAGTGAGATTTGAGTTCTGTATTCGAGAAAATAAGCCCACGACGACGAATTGATATGAAAATCGCTATAAAAAAACTTGTATATTACATACACATAGCGACCTCCGGTGTGCTGATGTCGCAGTCGTGTATCGTTTTTGTTATGAGGTCTTCGAATAGCAATAACGCTAACCGTTCGTTGCGAGAGTGGCATCGATAGCGAACAGTGGTAGCGACACAATAATGACGATGGCAAGTTGAAATAACACGGCGCTATTATAGCGCGCCACTGACGGACATAATAATCGCTGTATCGACAGCCACTCGAAGCAAAAACATATAGAGCGGTCGGAAATAAACGAGCAATTGCCGTAAATAAAAACGAAATACAAAACGAAAATGCATATAGTTCACAGTTCTGCTAACAGTGTTATCAAAGACACGTAATATAACGGGGAAATGTGTGTAAAAAATTTCACAAACAATATTCATAGAAGATTTTTGCCACGCGTCGGTCGTGCTGGCGCTGTAATATTGCATCGCGCGGTGTGTCCGTTTACGTCCTAGCTTTCGCACTGTCGCTGCTACTCGTTGCGCCTAGCCACGAAGGGATGGCCAGGCTGAGTTGATCTAAATGTTGAATGTTGTGTGTGTGTCAGGGCGAAGGGTCGAAGGACGTGAGTCTACGTCTGGTGGAGCGTCTAGACCGTGAGTCGGTCAATCGTTACTCGGCGGTGGTCGAAGCTCTGGACGGTGGAACGCCGCAACACTCCGCGTCACTAGTTGTCAACGTCGTCGTCACCGACACCAATGATAACGTACCCCAGTTTGACAGGTCGCCAGCTACGCATCTGTCGCTATTATTATCAAATATTTTTATCGTCATTATCTTCATTTATTACGTATTGTTCCTGTTTATTTATTTCATTTACTATTGAAATCGTACGGCCAAAAACACAGGCACATAAAAATAAGAATAGTATAGATATAGAAAGTACGAAATACGAAAGTTAAAATCAAAGTGGGCCGCACTGCGTATTTTGTCCGTCCAATTGTTCGTCCGCCTAATTTCGCATACAAGGAGCCCCTAACTCGAAAACAAAGAAGCGCGGGTCTAGAAACCAGAATGGTTGGAAACGTTTCCAAGGAGAAGAGTGACTGGCCTGACACAGATAAACACGTCCCGCCTCACCGCTAGCCAGACAGGCTACGTATACCGGGGATAAAAGGCTGAGTTGACCTGGTGTTGGTTATATGCCTAGATGGTTTTCCTGTCCGCAGACTGTCATTCATTTACGTACTAAGCACTTGATAGTGACCTGAACGGGAGTGGAACCCTCGCCCTTCCGATTGTAAGTCCAACGCTTTGACCGTTACACTACCAAGTCGTCGTACATATTACGTCGTACACAGATCGTCGTACGAGGCCGAGGTTGCTGAAGACACGGCCGAGCAGACAAGGGTAGCACGTGTGCACGCCAGTGACCCGGATGCAGGTGAGAACGGTCACGTGACTTACAGGTGGGCGGACAGCACGGCCGCCAGCTATGGCTCGTTGTTTGATCTGGATGCTGAGACAGGAGATGTCATCTTGAAGTCGCGTTTAGACTACGGACAGCAGCAGGTGTACAAGGTCAGTACATAACGGAAATTTCAATTGCAGATGCTTATTATGCAAATTTGCTATGCCAGAACATTAGTAATAATGTAATTTTGTTGCTTTTTTGTTTTTTAAAATTGTATAAACTTACAGTTTTGCAATTTTCTGTGTTTTATTTTTTGTTATTGCCAATAACGTATGACCGTTGAAAAATTATGGGTTACTAACTTAATAACTCACTTAACAGGCTCACAATTACCGATGCATTTTCTTAGTTATAGCTGTACTTATTTTCATTCACCTTGGTATTTTTAGTAAAGTAAGACACTAAAAAAGTACAAAAAAATAATGAAAAAACGACGCATTTAGGTGTGGTGCAGATCTTCACTTTCATTTTATCCATATGTTCCAAAAACTGTGTCGCCAGTGAAAGAGTTTTTATAATTTCTTTAGAATTGCCAAATGCATTGTCGGAAGATAAAGAGTATCCTTTTATGTCTGAACACCGTGTGTATTTTTTCTGCGTTAGGCAGACAAAATCGTTCGTGAGGGTGACATATGTTGATCATTGATCGCAATGCCACGAGTTTCATAAATAACACAACAACCACAACCAGAACAACAATAGCAACAGGCCTAATATTTTAGAAATAGCCACAAAATACAACGTACAGGGTGTGCCAAAAATGTCCCAACTTGTTTTTGTCAAAAGTTTGTCAAATATCTACCAAATTTGATAATTTTTCGCACACAGATAGCCAAGACGAACCAATTGTGTACTGTATACTCATTGTTCGCCTTACATAATTTATGTCAAAGCACTACCGTGCAAAACGCAGATGCTCCAAATTGTTATATTACGCGGTGATTAGTGTATCAGATTGCTTTTTTATTATCAATTTGACAGAGAGTGCCATGTGATGTAATAATTTTGTAATAAATATTTTACGCTAAGAATAGCAGACAACAAAATAACTGATTGATGAGCTCAAAACACATTTTATACATAAATGAGTGCTGTGCATTTTGATCAGTTGATCGTTAATGCCGCTGTCAGCCGCGGTGTCACTTCTAAGCCATTGTGTACACTTTGGGCATAACTTGTGATAATTTGGAAGCAAGTTGTTACGTAAACTTATAATCCTGCTGAATAAATCACATTTTAGTTTATTATGTTCATGATTAAGTCGTTAGAATTTTTACGGAGACAACAATGCAACGTTATGTAACAATTTGGTGCATCTGTGTTTTACACGGTAGTGCGTTGACATAAATTATGTAAGACTGACATTGAGTGTACCTTACATAATTCTATCGTTTTAGCTATTCGTTTGCCAAAAGTTATCAAATTTGGTATTAGCAACAGACGAAGTTCTGACAAAAACAAGTTGGGACATTTTTTTGGCTAAAGCCGTTGAACTGAATAAGGTCTCGCAGTGTAAACTAGTGTCTGGCTAAGGGAAGCTAAAGAAACGGAGATCAGCGCTGCCCTGTGTTCCTTGCGGTTCGAAAAGGACTTTACGTTGTATTTGTCGTGTGTATGTGTGACACACAGCTGACGGTGATGGCTGTGGACCGTGGACCGGGTGCTCTGCCGGTGTTTACCAAGTTGACGCTTCGAGTTACTGATGTCAACAACAATTCACCCCAGGTCCTCGTCAACGTTCTTAGCGGCTCCGGCATCGCTCAGGTACGCAATGCATCCTCCAAGCCAAAACTACTCGGTGAGCGATCTTCATTCTTCTTCTCAATTTTTTCTTTGTCTTCTTTCTTTTTTCCTTTTTTCTGTTACGGCCCCTTTTTCTGCCGTTGAGCGAAGTCAGTCGTATTACCACATTGCTTTGGGAGAGTTTTAGTGCAGTTCAGAATATATGTAAAATCAATTTGCCCTTAACGGTTTCCTCGTAAGAAACTATTGTAAATGATCTATTTTCTGTGTTATGCCATTATTACAAGCAGGCTAAGTTAGTGAGTGTATTATCGTAAATAATCGATTAACCCATTTGGATGAAATGCCTAGAGTGAGTGGACGATTTGCTCAGTGTGTGGGTGTTCGCCTACTTAGTGTACCGGTACATGTAACAGTTGCTCTGTAGGTGCGCGAGCATGTCGACCCACCGGGCACGTTCGTCGCGCACATTGCCGTCAGCGACGCGGACACCGGGAGGGATGGCCAGGCTGAGTGCGAGCTGGACGGCGAGGCGACTGAGCATTTCCGGTTAGAACCGCTGATGGACGATGGCGAATACAAGATCATAACGACGACGACGTTTGACCGCGAGGAGCGCGAACAGTACTCGATCGATCTCGTGTGCCGCGACCACGGCTCCCCCAGCAGGTCTGCTGTGTTCACGATTCGATTTTTTCTTTAGCTGCAAACTCAATTACTGTAATTTTCTACGGACTTGTAGCTTACACGATTACTGCGATTTACTGTATGAGTCGCTGCTTGTTGTACAAGTTTAAGTGAATGAAGTTCAACCATTTTAAAACAACGGACAAACTACCTATTCCAACGCAATGTCTTTGTTAGCTGTCATCGACGACTGTCACTGCACAAAACGCCAATACAGAATCATTTTCAAACAGCGGACTTACGTAATTTTTTAGAAGGTCAAGGAAACATTTTCTAGTCCAACTATTGGCTTGGATTAGATAGCAAAAGTTATACGACTTCTTATGTGCATATTTTATTTCCAGAGCCAGTGCAGCAAAATTCATCTGAGACTGACTACAGCTGTTTACAGATGAGCTGACGTGCTGTACGTGTGACAGGTCGACGACGGCGACTGTCGTGGTGACGGTGTCCGATATAAACGATCATTCACCACAGCTAGCGTCCGACGTTATTCACGTATCACTGGTTGAGAACAACGCGCCAAACACCGTACTGACCACCGTCAATGCTACCGATCTAGACGCCGGCGACAATGCACAGCTACGGTATGTGCGTGCTGTAGCTCATAGCTAAACGTGAAGATTCCCACCCGGTTAAAAGTTGAAGGTGTCTGAAAATCTTTGTGAAACCCATTTAGAGCTATGGAGAATTATCGCCACAGGTAAACATGCTCCATTTTTACCAGCAGGTCGGTACTCGATTTACTTACCCCACTCAAGCTGCGATACGAAAAGTCCAGTTATTCTTATTGCCAAGTTCTTTTGTTTGTTTCTCTTGTCTTTTTTCGCATTTCTAAAATTAGCTAGAGGGTCTCCCTGCAATGAAGATAACTGGATCTTTTGTATCATGGACTATTTGTACTATTTATTTTTGTGGCCTTTTATCATATTGTTGTTGCGCCTGTGTCGGAACACTTTTCTGCGAATACTCCACAGCACGAAAAGTTAATTTGCAGTGACCGGTGACCTGTAGATATCCGAGCTTCTTTCTGTCACCGTGTGCTCTACATACGTTACTTATTTACCAATGTGCGACACAGGTACAGTCTTGAGGCGGAAGTGAGCGGGGCCGAGGGCGCGCTGACAATAGACCACGTGACCGGCGTCGTCTCGACCAATCGCAGCTTCGACTACGAGGCCGCTGCCCCGGGGCCCGACGACTTCCGGTTCCGGTTGACGGTCGCCGATCTCGGGGACCCCCCGCGCTCAAGCACCGCCACGCTGCGGCTGACTCTCAAGGACAGCAATGACAATCTGCCTCGTTTTGAGCGTCGCGTCTACCACGTGACCGTACCGGAAAACCTGCCGGTCGGCGCGTCGGTAGCCCGCGTCAACGCCACGGACGATGACGTCACGCCTCGCTTTAGTCACGTGACCTACGCCCTCTCGCTTCTCAGCGATACATTTAAGGTCTGTCTGTCTGCTCGACTGACAAAATCGTTTTAATAGCTTTCGGTTTTTTGGTTTAAATTTGTTATCATGTTCGGTATTTTATACAGTGTCCCGATAAAAAAGTGTCCGAAATGAATAAGATAGCTATAATAATTTTTAGCAAAAACTTTTTAATTTTTTTGTCTGAAATTTTACACAATAGTAAACTACATAGCATGTTTAAAGCAATTCAGAAAAATACGCGATAGTGTAAATTTTCTTTACATTTAAACTGCATCACTAAAAATGTGAAGTTTACAACACAACAGCTTCGATCTGATGCGTTGAAGTTTTGGGAATTTCCTTCTCTCAAATCTGACGAATCATTGTGTGAGCCTGGTGGCAAATATAGAAGCAAAATGTTCGGCGCTTATGATGATGATGATGATGATGCTTTGTGTAGGTGGATGAAGAGACTGGTGTGCTGAGGACAATTCGTCGGTTGGATCGTGAACGTGAGTCCAGCTACACACTGTTCATCACCGCGTCCGACGGCCCTTCATCCGTACCAGTCACCTGCCAGGTTCGTGACTCACCCTTCTTCTTATATTTTTTGTAGACTTAACTTTCACGTGATACGGGGGTACGCGTACACTCTCAACTTTGCGGAGTGGGGTACCTTACCTCCGCTTGTGAGGCCAAAGAGTAGTAAGGAAAGGAGACGCAGGTGCAGCTGAATTTATCTTATTTTGATGGGGTCAGTTTTAAGATGCGAATAACTTTGTGATGGTTACGTCAGCCATTTCACGCATGAATTAAGTTCGAGGCAGTTAAGCTATTGATACTTGAGAACCAATTAGAATCTAAGCGTTTTCCACATTTTTTAATATTGCGTGTGATTGCGTAGACCTATCGTATTGCTGTTATACAAGGTGATGAAAAAGGAGCGCACAAAGCTACAGAACGGAAATAAACTGAAATGGAACAAAATGAAATGATCTGAAATAAAAGCCGCAGCTTAGCGGTATTTATTTCAGTTTATCTCGTTTAATTTTGTTTCATCTTATTATATTTTTATTTTATTTAATTTAAGTGCGTTTCATTTCATTTTTGTCGCTTTGAGCACACCTTAAAGATTTCCGAAAATATTCGTAAAACTGACGTATGTACTTGTTTACTGAGCAGGTGAGCGTGAGCGTGGACGACGTGAATGACAATCGTCCCACGATGGAATTCCCCACTCCAGACCAATCAGTGGTTCAGCTGTACACAGCTCGCGATGACTTGTCGCACGGCGCTCTCATTACTCGCCTGGTCGCCACAGACCCCGATGAGGGTCGCAACGGCGAGCTGCAGTACGCCCTGGAATATGGCAACGAGGAGGGGCTCTTCGAGGTGGATCGCGAGTCCGGCGCGCTGACGGTGGCCGCCGAAGGTGGACTGGATTTGTCGCGGTCCGTCTACCGCCTCGTCGTGTCGGCGACCGACCGAGGGTCTGAGCCACTGCGGACGGTCGCCGATCTGGAGATCAGAGTCAACGGCTCCAGCGCCTTGTCCGCTTCATCAGGTGCGTGTTAAATGGTATAGCTTCTCGTAAGAAAACTATCCAAAATTTACGAAGCGTCACATGCCATATGGGATCACACGTCGAGTGGTTGGTGCCACTCGACACTAGGTGAACGCGCCCTGTCCTAACTCCAGCCAGACAGGCCGGTACTCGATTTGCCTACCTCAGTAGATAGATGGCTGAGTTGACCTTGGTGTTGGTTATATACCGAGATGGTTTAACTGTCCGCAGACAGTCAGTCACTCATCCAAGTAGCAACCATTTGATAGCGACCCGACCGGGAGTCGAACCTACCATTTCTTGATCGTAAGTCCAACACTCCACTTTCACACTACCAGATCATTTTGGGTGTGTGTGCGTGTGTCTGTCGAATACTGCTTCTCCCGACCATCGCACTTTTATTTTTGGGCAAGTTTTACACTGTAACTGGTGGATGATTAGTGATGTAGGCGCGCAAACCGTTTAGCATTTGTTACAACTCAGTTTACTACGTTGTCCCACAAACGCTATTAAAACTAGCACGTCTGATGATGCACGAATTATAAGTTAAGACCTTCTCGCTGTGTTCCATTACAATTACACTTTATGGTATTTTGATGTTATTTTGGTGAATAAACATACATAAGTTTATTCGCCAACATACCATAAGAACAAACAGAGACAGGCAGCGACAGACAGACAGACAGAGAAACTAACATACAGCCGACAGATGACGACAACGATGAGGTGTTGTCTGCTACAGGTGCTCTGGAATCGTCGTCGAGTTCTCTGTTGGTGGACACGAGCAGTGTGATTGTACTGTGCGGACTGATCTTCGCCGTGTTCCTCGTGCTCAGTTTGACGGTCATCGTCGTCGTCTGTTTCCGCCGTCAGTCGCGTCGCAACCAGAAGTACCGCGCGGTCAACTATCGCGACCCTCCCCCGGGCACCGACCTGCCTCTGAAGGCTTTTCCCGATGTGGGCGGCCCTACATCCAGCTACCACACCGGCTGTGATCTGGGCCTGAGTACGTCCGGTAGTGTCTGTCTGTGTCGTGAGCTTAGCGGAGGTCTTTCCCCACCGGGTGGTGATTCGGTGTCCATCAACTCGACCAGCTGCAGTAGACCGAGGTCCAGCGGCTGTCGCGTCGGCGGATGTGACGTCGCGATGATGATGACGTCACATGGCAAGATGGCCGCCGCCGACTCCGCCGCCGACTACCATCGTCAGGTTGGTTGGTCGATCGATGTTGATCATGTCGTGACTCGTGATTCTAGTATATACACGGTGTTTCGTAAAAAGGACCCCTTTTTGTTTTTTTCATAATTTACTCAAATTATGAGCAATTTACATGAAATTTTTACCATTTGTAGCAGAATAAATAGTAATTCGAAATATTTAAACAAAATATGGCAGTTGATTAAATATTTTTTGCTAGTAGTGATGTAACGCTGACGTCGTAATGTGTCAGAGGTACAAACTTGCTATCTCAACTGGTGCTGTCAGTTGCTACCCTGCTTCAATGGTGAATTTAATCTGGTTCGCTAATGAAAAATGCTTATCGTGTCAGCACTGAGCAACATGGAAAAATGAAATCGGGCGTCTTGTAATCCAAAAACTCAACATCTTGCAAGCTCAGTGCGATAGTGCACTGTCTTGCTCGAACATGTGAAAGACCAACTATCCCCACAGACACGTAAATTCGATCGTTCTACACGTTTTTGTGGCTGCAACTGTAAAACTGTAAAACTTCAAATATTTAACACCAATGAACCAGATTTTTTACCATTGAAGCAAGGTAGCAACTGGCAGCACCAATTGAGATTAGCCTGTTTGTACCCGTGACACATTATAATGTCAGCGTTACATTACAACTAGCAAAGAATATTTAATCAATTGCCATGTTTTGTTAAAACATTCTGATATAATATTTCTTCAGCTACAACTGGTAAAAATTTCATGCAAATTGCTTATCGTTTGAGCGAATTAAGAAAAAACAAAAAGGGGTCTTTTTATGAAACACCGTGTATATATATATGGCTACATGGTATAGTGCACTGTCTTGCTTGAACATGTGAAAGACCAACTATCCCCACAGACACGTAAATAAGAAACGCTTCGGAGAGCTACTGAGCATCATCTGTCGTATGGGATCACACAGTCAGTTTTCTGTTCTGTCAATTTAACGCACCTGCACACTGACTCGCGATTACTTTTTGCGTTCATTTTTCTCGCAAATCGACACCGTAAAGAAATTCGGATTTGTAAATAAGTCTATATAAGGAACGACAAGATTATACGCGTTTGGCCCGTATGTCTGTTTGTCCTTTGTCCCGTTTGGGCTTCTGGCTCGGAAACAAAAAAGCTCAGAAAAAAAGCACCGGTATTAATGTTTCCCGTGGTAAGAGTAAACGATGTGCCACTTTTCAAGGTCAAAAAAACTCAAAGATTAAGATCACAGGACGAATATTTTAAGAAAATGACGCATGTCTCACATAACCGTGATTGTGGGTGGTGGGGTGGTGGTCTGATTCACTTTCAACGTTTGAGACGCTCGGCAACTGGTCGGATGGCCGCATGTGTTGTCGACACTCGGCGCCTACATTTTATCTTGTTCTGGTCTACGTTTCTTGCTCTGAATAGCACGCAGTGCATGTTTTTACCGATTTTTCCGGCGCCTATTAAGTTGGATGGTATGAGTTCGGTCGGTGGCTTAATGGTCGTTGGAAACGTCATTTTCGGCCCACTATCTGTGCATACCGGTGGTAGTTTGCGCCGTAAATGCACGATGCTCAAGTCTGAATAAATTAACCCATATCGGAGACGTTATGTAATTTAAGTGTTTATAATAAAGGCCGTATATAGGCTGCGCCAATGTTATTACTTCTCAAGTACTGGCTGATGTATTGAATATTCGTGACACTTGTCGATTGGATTGGACGCGTCAGGAAATAGAGGCCACATTGACGTCGCACTGCCGTGACTTTCTTTTTTTTTACACAGCCCATCTGAACACTTATCCAGTATAAGGCTTGCTGACAGTAAATATTAAACAATACTGTAAACATTATAAACGTTATGTAAGCTTATTCATTAAACAACCATTAAATATTTGATTCTGACACGTACAGTGCAAAAAGTAAATCGGTCAAACGAAAGCCGAAATTGACAGTAAACGGTAGTAATAGTTTTGTATTAGGTTCGGGGCTAGTCGCTTGCTTTGGACATCTAACAGTCGTGAGGTCTGACTCCTGATTATTTTGCCTTAACGAAAAGCAGTTGGAGAAATTGTTTCGTTGATTGATTGATCAAAAATAGGTCAATAGTGCATAAAGTCGCACGTGATCTACAGTAGTCTGTTAAAAAGTCGTGGAACAGGAGGTTGCAATTTTTAGGCAGACATCTGCAAATTTCTGACGGGGAAGATCATGAATGCTCAAAATTTCAAATTTGCCTTTAAAATTTCTTAAAATAGGGCATTTTGGCTTTAAAGCTGTTTTTTTGGGAGAGAATTTTCCGACAAACAAAAATTTTGGGGAGGAGACGAATATCTTTCTGCCTCCTCCCCTAGAACGACGCAACTCGTAATCTGTGTGTGGTGAATTATATACATCTTTATTCACCATGAGAGGTAGCAAACAAATACAAATAAAAGAAATAAAACTTAACTGCAGGTGTGCGGGTCACGTGACGTGTGTGTGACGTCACCGGGGGCGGGGTCGAGCTGCTGCGGCGGAAGTTGCTGCGAGGTGGCGTCTCTGCAAGGTCCGCGCGCGTCGTACTGTCATCATTCCCGGCATCATCATCATCACCATCACAACCAACATGGACAACATCATCACAGAGCTACTCTGCAGCATCACCCTCGCCGTCAGCGTGGATCAGGTCGGTGATGGAAAACGAAGCAAGATTAATTAAACTGCAACTAAACTTTAAGGAAAAAATTAATCAAACTATTAGTTAGCGATTACTCTGGCAATATAGATGACTAAACTAATCATAATAATTTTAATTAATTTTTTTCAATTAATTTGCTACTATTTCGAGCTAATCGATGAACGTTGTCGAAAATGCGACAATACATTGAAATTTGTGATACGATTAACATTTTAAGAAATAGCACAATTAACTTAAGCTGTGGGTAACATTACAGCATACCAGTGATATTTGATATTTTAGTCAAAAATCTTACATGTTATTTTATTTACCTATTTAGTTAACCATTTAACTATTTAGTTGCTAATTAAAAATTACTGATTAAACTACTCTCTTAACTAAACTATTTTATTTTAACAAAGCAATGGGTCTAACTAAAATGAATGAATTAATCTATTAGTGGTCACTGGACACCTTATCAGCCAAGTTTTGGCATCACTGTAGCAAGAGCCTAAGAGGTCCGATTCATAGACATTGTTACAAAATTTATTTTAAGATTTTAAGATAGGCTTTTGCCTTAAGACCATCATAAGACAAAAATGTCTTAACATCATTTTACGACATGTCTGAAGTAAATTCACAGAATTTATCAGAGCTATTAATCATAAGATATGTTACAAAATAGCAAGATTTTGTCCTAAGACATGTCTAGTAAGATTTGTTGTAAACGTTCGGTGTGTTGGATCATTATCTTAAGATGACCGTAAGTGTGAAAATTGACTTTGGACTATCTTAAGATCTTCTGTGAATTTGTCCCCAGGTGTGTCAAGGCAGGCGGCTACTAGTGCGAGCAGTTGCAGCAGCAGTCCGCCTAGTTCACCCACACCTCGCAGTCTACGCCGTTACCCGCTACCCCCGCCGCTGCCGCCATTACACATTGACACGCTCGTCACTGCTGCAGCCGGCGCACACACGGGCACCAACTCGGCGTCGCCATTCGAACTGCGACGACTTCCGGTAAATTTTCTCATTCTACAAGCGTAACTTTATGACCGAAATTAATGGGCGGGGAATCCCCATTTGTGTCTCTTTCTCCCACTTTTCTTATCTTTTTTCCTTTCTTCTATCCGACCCATTCTTTTGCTTTTGAAGTGGGGTCAGGTGTCCGGGATTCTACGTTGCTGTAGGCGAACTTTAGTGCACGTTAGGATATGCAAAACTGATTTTCGTTGACGGTTTCGTCGTAAAAATTTGAAAATGATCTATATTTAATATTATGTGACTAATAACGAAAAATAATCGATTAACCAACCCATTTGGGCAAAATGCTCGAAGTGGATGTGCGATGCCACTAGCTGCGGTATGGAATGAACTGCGCCTGTCACTGTTGATGTGGTACACAGGACATGTTGAAAGCGTTGGAATGCCGCTATGACGTGGATGAAGACAGCAAGTTGATGACGTCAGCAAACAGTGCTCGTCAAGCAGCTGCTGCAGCTTCTACTGGTAGCTGTCCGCTGGCTGACAGCGAACTCGATGGTACAAGCTCTTCGACGTCTTTTGCCGACAGCGGACGCGGACTCAGCTGCGAGGTAGAAATTATTTTTGGCTCTTAAACTGGATTCTAATTTTGAGAACTTTTTCGAATTTTCATGCGAGCTCTGACTACACTGTATACGCAGGCTACTGCATCATCATCACTTTCTCGATTTTACTTTAGCTTGCAAAAGATAAGACCAACCAGCAGTTAAATGTTGCAGTTTTCATGTTCTTACTGGACTGAGTAAGTTAATCGCAATTAATCGATCGTTTTCGATCAAGTTTAAAAAATTAACTGACTAAAAGATTTTAATCAGTAGCAGCCTTACGTTTACGTAGTAATACCGCTGTGTTAGGTACACGACGACACGACGCTCAAGACGCCGACCACCATCAGCGTTACCACTGGGCGTGAGATGGAACTGCCGTCTTCCAGCGTGAGATCGCCAGAGTTTCACAATACGGCGCCTCCACGCACCATGGAGACGTTTGGCCGCGGATCTGGAAACCCGGCGCTGGCGACTACGACCGCGGATACGACGCGGCTTGCGGCTCACGCGCTGGCGCTGGACCCGCGGCGACCGATGGCGCAGCTGCCGCCGCCGCAACTGCGTTCCACCCTCAACGACAGCGCTGCCACTGGTACACGTCAACCAATGACAATTGGTGTATTATTGTATTTTGGGATTTTGTATTAGTTTGGTTGATTTTGCTGTTAAATTTTGTTGTCCATACTAGGCAAATGATTGCCTGCGGCATCTTCTTCAGAAATGACCTATAATGGCATTGTGTTGAGCGGGACGTTAAACCTTACTCACTTAGTCAACCACTCACTATTAGCCATCAATCCAGGTTATCTAACCTTCTAATCGTCTTTTCGAGGGTATAGCACTGCCGCCAGGAAAGAAACGGCGCGAGTTCTTAGTGACGACGTCGAGCCCTGCGATTTTCATAGTTGACGACATGCACCTGTTATCGTGTATTGAGGGTCGTATTCTAGTTTAATTACGTTCAAATCCTGGCTGGTACTTAGAGGGTGGCCGTAGATAGCCACTCATTGCCTCGCTATTAAATCAAAATATGCATCTGTCTGCCCGCCGATGAACAAAAGCTGTTGGAAATTGCACGACTCAGAAAAATTGTATCCGAAAAATCTACGGGGAGCAGTTGCTTTATTTGTTGTTGTCTGCTATACTGCGGGTCTTCTTAGACAGTATAATCTTCTGCCCACGTTGCTTGCTCGTATAACTTGGAGTGTTTGGTGTATTTTGCGGACCGGTAGTCAAGCTGCGACTATATACTCGCTGCTGCATTGCGTGCGGTTTACTTACCGAGCTTAATCCGCTTGATAAGTGCATTTGTCGACGTTGACTGTGCAGCTAATGCTGTTTCTTTTATTTGAAACCCAACGCTTTTAAACCCACATGATACAAATGCAATAATAAGTTTTTTAACCAGTCACATCCATTTCTAGCTTTTAATACGACAGACCCTTTCTTATGTTACTTCAGTCTTTTACGTCCAACACGTTAATTTTTTTGGCGAAAGGCGTATTACGCTGGCCTGTGGCTATAGACTAGCTACTGTCGTCACCTGTCGGTGTTGCTAAGCATTGATTTCGTTTCGTATCATATCGTGCCAATCAGTCAATCAGTCTGTCGTTCACTGTATTTTTCCCGCGTGTGGTCTCGGTTTCCAGAACCAATCACCTACTATAGTTAGTTATGCTATCGCAGGAACAAGCACTCTGGCAAATGGCGCGTGCAGCAATAATGTCCAGTGCTTTACCTCATACTGCGGCGTAATCAGCTTTGTACATATGCAGTACAGCCACAACTGCTGCAGCGCAAGAAGTTTTTTTTGCTGTTACGCGCGCTAATCGCAGCACCGACTGATTGTCAAATGACGTCTGTGAAAAAGTAGCTAGATGTATAGTTGTTCTTATTTTCTATCAAAAGCCACGTAATCCTTTTCTGGCATTTGACATTTCATGATTCCAATCACGAATAAATGCTGGTACACGCATGGACGTACCTAGAAATTACAGCTGGGGCGAGAGCGGGGTGGGTTCATAGCTAGGGGCAGCGACCCTTTCTTCACCAGTTTGAGAGAGCGCTGTAAGGTTCCTCAGCGGGGTACAAGGCGGAGTTCTGTAAGCGCAGTTGGTCTTTCTGTTCTTTCAAACACTTTGCTTAAGTCTAAAAAGTTCAGTGCTTTCGCTTGTAGTCTATAATGAAAGGGCGGAGTTTATTTGGAAGGGGGGCGGCACATTGACGTCGAAAGCACGGATTTTTTCGCCTCGCAGTTGTGTATGGCATTTTTACTCTAATTCTCTGAAAAATAGATAATAACATTATACTGATGATGATGGGATCGAGTTGCTGACGAGCTGTTGCTGATGTTGCAGACGGGGCGAAGGCGGTGTGACATCAATGTGACGTCACTGTGGGTCAGTCACGCTATCCCGTCGTTCATTGCGGCACGTCACGTGTCCCGTCGTCCTGCTGGCAGTCGTCGAGTGGAGTTGATTACAGTCAGTCGTGTAAACGGCGCCGGGCCGGGTGGGTCGTAGTCGTCCCTAGGTCGCTGTCGGCGCCTGCGGCATTCACTCGACACTCACGCAACGTTCTGCTGAACCAAGTCGTCATAGCAGCAGCTTTGGCCGGCCGGTGTGACGTTTTATAGGGTATTTACACGATTAAGCAAACGTTCAGCAAACTTCCAGCAAATGTATTTAAAATACACGCTCTAATTGCTGGACGTTTGCTGGGTCGTGTAAACACCCCATTAGTCTGCATAGCGCGAGAGAGAAATTCGACTTACTAATGGTCCGTGGCACCGTGGCGTTGTGGCAGAGAAAGAGGGGTTAAGGGGCAATTGCCCCTTCCCCCTAAATTAAATTGTGGGCTGTTGAAAAATTGTTTTAAAATGTTTTCATTGGAACATTTTTGTTTAGAAATGTTAAATTGGGGCTGAAAAACGCCCAATTGGGGGAAAATGTAGGGGCAAAATTAAAACAAATAGAATTGTGAGCATCCTGTCTGAAATTTTCGGCTGTTCGTCGGAATATTGCAACTTGTCAGTCGCGGGCAAAACAGAGTCGATCCAAGAAGTCTATGCAAGACAGACAGAGCTCAGAATTTTCACAAACTCAAGTGCGCTCAAGCTACGATTTAGACCGAAGCTCGTGTGACGGATTTCATGTCACTAAATCCGTCGTGATAATATTATTATGATATTAGTTTGTTTTCGTAACAATCGTGTCTAGAGTCTTTTTGATTTTTGGAAATGGTAATGAAAATTTCGCCAGCGAAAAATTCGCATAGCACGTATGTTTGTCAAACTAATTTTTTTGATACAACACTAGTCGTAGAAGAAATTGTTTCAAAGAGTTTCGAGTGTGGTTTTTTTTCTTCACGAATATACGAGGTCTTTGTGGTTTGTTCGTTTATTTGTTGACATCTTCTTAACTATACGTGTACGTCGCAGTGGCGGTTCTAGCCTGCAACATCTAGGGGAGGGGGCAAGGCCAGTGTTACTTCTTTATTAGCCCATGGCCTATATAGTCTTTGCCATTGAACGTCTACCATACAATACTTAATTTTAGCAAAAACTATTTAATTTTTTGACCCCATTTTTAAAGGAAAGAATTTTGAGGCAGGGCGTTAGTAAGAGGGGATTTTTAAAATTTTTGAGCTCCGATGCACCGTTTTCGAGATATTTCCAAAAATGTATTTCTATTCAGCAAATATTCACATGTAGGCTAAAGAATATGGCGCTTATAGGCCCAATTCCCAGCAGCCTAATCCGTCGGATGACTTGTATATAGATAAGTACTGGCCTTGGGGGCCCGGCCCGGCCCGATGGCGAGCGCGGTAGCGCAAGCCTATAACGGGGGTCTGGAGGCAGAGCCCACAGCGGGGTCCAGGGGCAGACCCCCTGGTCAGGGGTCAGGGGGCGAAGCTCCCCTGAAGCTAAATCACTTTTGGTATTTGAACGTTCAATGGAAGCTGCAAATTTGCCCAATTTTCTACAATTTGGAACCACAAAGAAATAGAATATTTGTGTATTTGTGTTATATTTGCAAAAAAATCATGGGTGGCCACGAAACCGGGGGGGCTGTGCCCCCCGGCCCGGGCCTAAAACCGCCACTTGTACGTCGACTGGCGTTTTTAATTTTTTTCCGCACGAAATCGGCAGAATCTGTTATCCCAAACATTTCACCACGTTTGCTTAATCGTGATTTGTCGTGTAGTTATGCCGACGTGTAACCTTTATTGCAACTTTTTTTCAACTTCCCGTTTCGCAGACGTTAAGATTGCGAACAGTTTCAGCCATGTGTGACAGTCGCTTAAACCTGCAGATCGGCAATACGGGTATATTCGAGTTAGAATGAATAAACCACACATTGCAAAGGTGCAACCTTTTTATTATCGTGTATGTTCAGAATTCGTGTACCGCATTTTACTAAAGGAACTCGCGACTTTCCTTTGTAGCGTGTGCATGTAATTCGTTTACACTTACAAACTGTAGCATGCTGTCACGTAGACGCATTGGCGTACGTAACAGGGTGTTTATACGACCCAGCAAACGTGCAGCAAACGTCCAGCATTAGCACGTGTATTTTGAATACATTTGCTAGAAGTTTGCTGGACGTTTGCTGGATCGTGTAAACATCCCATAAGACTTCGCTATAAGGGGAGGGGTGAAGTGTTTAAACTTTAAACTGTCACCAAGTTTCAGCGGATCATAACCGTCGAAAGCAGTTTAGTGTATTGTTATATGAAACATCACATTTTTAAATTTGTCGAAAACGTAATAGCAGGGCTAACATAACTTTTGCACGCCTCGGCGGGGCAATATTTTTTTGTGTGCTAAAATCTATTCTGCGTGGTGGGGTTTGAACCTTTGATTTAAACTATACTCTCTGCACTTGGGTCGACTACTTTAATGCATTTTTGCATTAAGACGAAAAGAAAACGGCGACGCGTACGTCTTTAATAAACAAACAATATTATGATATTTACAAAACTAGTGTGCTGTGGGTTTAATGTAAACTGTCCATTGTTAAAGTAAAAATTATTAAACTAACGACAGTACTGATATACTTCATACTTTATTAGAAATACAAGGGACCAGTCTATAACTATGCTTTTCAAACCGCAGTTCGTTAAACGTTTAATCAGGCTCCCAATTATGTGATTGCGTCTATGCTGTGGTTTTAAACGTTTACGAACTGCAATATTGTTTATAAGAATGTCATACGTTTCAAGGTCAGCGAGATCGTCTTACCGCCGCAAGTTACCGGCTGCTCTCAATGAATTCACTGTTGCCGTTTCTGCTGTTTTTGTTGTCATTTATTTAAAGTTGTTCGTATAGGCGAACGACTTGCCGTTGTATATAACGCCACCTGGATAGATACAAGTTTGCTACATGAGCACCTTTCGAGCGAGCTTTAGTGCTATTTTCGTATGCATGCGAGAACGAAAACTTTTTATGCGGACTTTGGAATGAAAATGTTTTGTTTCCCACGCTAGAACGAAAATGATTGAATGTCGAAAATATGTACTGAAGAAAAACTAAAATAAAATAAGGGACTGAAATACCGTGGCACTAGCGTGCCTAGAGCAGGTCGTTTCGTTGCAAATTATAGCCGGATTTGCGTAATTATTTTAATATTTAAATTAGTTTCAGTATACGTTTACTAGTGACCTCGGTTTTATACATGCACGTAAAACGCACAATATATATCGAGCTGTTGACGAGTTCATTTGCTGTTGAATATATTCGTGTACAGTTCAGGCTTCCATGCAGTATTTTCTGTATTTCCGGAATTGAACTGATTGTTAATATATTTAATGTTTTTTATATACACAATGTCGATAGTGTTGTATTCGGCTGCGTATAAATAGCGCGTAATAAAGTTCTTTTTGTCATCGTATATTTTTAAAGTTTTTTTTTTTCTAAGAGTTGAAATTCGCAGATGTGTCAAGGACCAACAGTAAGAGTTCTTATGGTGTATAGCCTATCACTAATACTACAGAAGTGTATAAGATGCATCGATTTGCATTAATCGCAGTAACAACCTTAGGTGACTAAGTCTGCAGAAGGTCGTTCAAGGTCAAGTAAAAGGAAATTTTTGGTCACATTCACATAATGTGGATTTGCCGAATTTTGTTGGCGATCGATATTACTGGAAAGTTAAATACGCTTAAATACGGAGTAAAAGTTGGCGGCCAAGAAATGTAATCTAATGCATGGGCACCGTCTTGCCCAGATTTCAGTTCTAGTAGCCTATAAGGGTTAAGAGAACGAGTAAACTAAGGTGGTATTCTATACCCCATGCAGTTCGTATGCAAAGTAAAATGTTTACCTAGTCTTAAGGCCCATAAGACGGCGTTGATGTGCATTTCCTTAGCCCTCAGCCAGACACCAGTTTACACTGCGAGACCGCGGATACTGGTCTAGTGCATCGCGGGGTGTGCCTGTTTACGTCCTAGCGTTTGCTGGTACTCATTGCGCCTAATCACGGCGGGATGGCTAGGTTGAGTTGGCCATGCAGTTTGAGGCTCGCCGTAATAGAATACCGGACAAACTCGGAATGTATCCTATTCACTGTTCGTGGCACATTCATGCATGGAGGAGACATGGCGCAAGCTGTTTGCGGTCGCTTCTGCCTTCTAATCCGAAACTCGTAGTCATTTACCGACTACGCGTCGCCGCAACCGCAGGACTAATCTCCCGCCACTCGCACGCAGAGCCATCAATCACAATATAACACGAATAGACGACGTGTGCCGTCAGTGCACTGATGATGCTGCGGCTTCTGATGCTGATACGCGAGCGCATCCAGGATTTGTCGCGGTGGGGGCACTGTGACCATGGCCAAAGCGGAGCGCGATTCTATAACGGTGGTCTGAGAACGGGATCTCAGCATGGTTCAGTGTTTTCGGAAGACGAAATGTTTTACTCACTTTGATACAAAAAAAAGAAGATCGACGAAACTTAAGGAATTGAACGAAGCAATTAACGCTATACAGCATTTTTAAATAAAATATCTTTAAATTTAAATTTGGGAAAAATTTAGCTACTGCAGCCTTTACTTTGAGTCAAGGGAAAGGGAACGGCCGCTGGGTTCGCTCATAGGTAGTCTATCTGGATACGCCATTGTGCTGCTAGGATACAGGCTGTCATTACAACAGAACGGAGCTGATGGCGCCGCCTGGGGTCCGTGAGTCAGACAGACAGACAGTGGGCAGTCTACAGAGTTGACTCACGTCTATTGTGATTGCTTCTAGGCTAATAACAACAACAACAGCTACTGATTCACGAATCCATTCACTCATTCATTACGTGATTAGCGTCATAATTACAGACGTTAAGGTTAAGTATCCGTTACGAAGGACATACAACATAATGTAATGATAATGCCGTCGGCACGACTTAATGCATTGAAGCCTATCATCACATGGACGTCGCCAATCCATTCTGGACAGTGGAAAATGCCCCCTTAAAGTTTTCAGCAGTTGTTTGGAGATATGATAATTAACTTGTATAGAACTAAGATCGCTGATAATACTGTATTTCTTATCTTGTTGGTCAATCGACATCGCAGCCGCAGCAGCTACGAACGTGGTCGATGTTTGCATGGCTTTAAGCAGTTCACAACTTCACATCAGTAGACTACTGTAGTACTCAAATCCGGCAACAGAAACAGACTCAGGTCCGACTAAACTCCTTATTTTCGTGACTCGGACTCGAACTAAGATGACTCTACTACATCACTGGTTCACACGCAGCTGGCGGCGCTGTAATTCCTAGGATTAATTTACGGCTAGAACCAGAATGTAGGCCTATCCTAGAATCATGGCTATTAGTTGCATGTCAAAACGACACCGACTACAAATTAGTTGGATGAACTAATTCGCCGAGTTGTTCGCCAGATGACCTTCGGCAGGTAACAAGTACGAGCGTACATGTATATAGCAGCCTCTATTACAGTCGCTCATGAGTGACGACACAAAGTATTAATATGAAGCGATGCTGGATATAATCTGAATCAGTGATGTTAACAAAACTTTTCTTTGGAATCAAGACCACTTTTCTAAGACCAAGACCATTACTTTTCATGCAACATCCAATCTATTAGCGTAAAATGTTATAATGCACACGTGTAATGCACATTTAGTGAACCTGTAGGCTATCAACAACATTGAACCAGTAGCAACTTAATTGGAGGTCAACTCGCAGTTATGTCACAGCATTTTCTCAATTTTGAAGAAGTAAAAGTCAACTATACTACAGTAAGCCTATGTGACTATGATTACACAATAGCTAAACTGATATCTTACGATGTGTGGTCTGCTGTAAAAACCTCGTGGCTTTTTTAACATTCGTCGTTCCATGGCACCAAAGTTCATATGGTGCGCAAAGAAACTATGTATAATTATATAGGACACAAGGTAAGGCCTACATGTATATGCAACGAATGCTGCTCAATGTTAGTCGATGACGAACAAGGAAACCGCAATATAAATATTAAACTTGATAAGTAGCTTAGCTGAATACTGCCAAAATATTTTTAAAAGTAATAAGTAGCAAAAAGTCTTGAAATTTTAAAGGCCAAAACCTAAACCTTTTGCACAATACCAAGACTTATGTTTTAAGAACACAACCAAGACTATTTTTGTCCACGAGACGGCTCGAGGCCAAACTGCGGTTCTTACTGATCTGAATAAACTTCAACACAAAACTACGGAGACTAAAAATAATCTCTCAAAGTCGAAAACAAACAAAAATCAGCCTACTGTAGCAGTGTTATTTGCCGCTAAAAACTGCGTTGATATTAATAACTGTTTAAACAAAAACCGCAAGCGTGAACAAAAATGTCATTTATCAGCGGACGAGCTTTTCAGATGTCTGTCATCAACACGGAACAAGCTATTGCAATAACAATAATTCACGTGATACCTGACATCAGAGTTACAAGACCTTCATTGTCAGTTTTCGAAACATCATTTCAAACCATTCAAAAACCGTTTACGTGGATAATCTTTTTCTCTGTCTCCTATTTCTTTTCATTTGTTTACTTTTTTAAAAATGTCAAATTAATATTGAAAAACACTTCGAGAATACAATAATACAACAAATGTCAATAATATAACAGCATAATTGCGGCACCGTCAGTGCGAATGCACTTTTTTCTGTTCTGCGAATAAGCACAATATTATTACTGCATATTTTAGATATACACGAAGGTTTCATTAGTTTACCAACAAATAGTAAGGCTACAAAGCAACGCATATCTTCGTGATATTAAAATAGTTATTGTCCGATATCGCCGGAACAGTAAAGTCGTTATTTCTGCGTCTGTTGTCTTTGCGTGCCGCAGAGCATCATCTGGAGCAAACGACGCAGGCCAGCTCTCTGCCATTAGGATAGATCGAGCACGGCAGAGACCCACAGAGGACTTCAGTCGGATACAGCAGCCCCGACTTGGTTGGATCTCTTCTGTCATTGTTGAGTGCTCTCTCTGGTGCCTCGTCCAGACAGACGTAGCTAGTCCGACCGTGACTAGACGGCGTGTGATCCACAGTGTATGCCGACACCAGATATCCGACGTACTCGGTGGTCCAGCCGGACGGACACTCTGTTCTTGCTGGAATCATGGTAACCGCGGACCGTCCTTGTACGTGGCAGAGTGCACACGCCGCCTGTTTTCTCACTAGTGAATTGCCACCGTTGTCGGTATGGACCGAGAACACGTTATTACGACCCCTTCCACTACCGATCAGTACGTATTCTATTCCTGCTATCTCACTGGTGAAGCCCCGATAGTCGGTGATGTAATTCTTCCACTGCGGAACGTCCGGTAGACATAAGTAGTTGCTGCCGCTGCCTTCTTTGTTGTAATGTGGCTCCGCCCAGCTTCCTTTTACAACAAATACACGTAAAATCTTAGAGGTAAAAAAGTACTGTCAAAGTTTGCTGGGCATGCTCGGTGAGTATAACAGCAGAACCAAGTTTAGTGCAACGATGCCTATTAGTGCAATTTAGCACACAGTTTGACAGAAACATATTTCATCAGTGCGTTTTGCTTTATAGCAGACCGAACATTTGCAATAATATATTTCGTTTACGAGTGCACTTTGCAAAGCCTAAGGTCATTTGAAATGACTTGTGTCAAAAATAGCTGACCAGAAACGACAGGATAAGAAACAGTCATCCAAGACATGCTAGTTTGGACTCAAGATATAGGCTACCGTATAATAGTCTCGATACAGCAAATGCGTCTTCAACAGGCGTACATGTTAGAGATGGGAATCAAACCCACAATTGTAAGTTCGGGTTCTGTTCGGTTCGGTTACATTTGAAGTTCGGTTCGGTTCGGGTTCGCTTGGTGTTATAGTTTGGATTCGGTTTGGTTCGGTCAGTCTTTTTTTGTCTAAAAATTTTCTTTTAAAAATGCAAAATTTTGGTCTGAAAATTCCCATTTTGCGTACATTTATTTGCACAAATAAAATTTTAAGCACCCATAATCTCTTCTCTTGCAAATTTCTAACTGTGTGTCAGAATTATGTCGCAAATTTGCATTGTTTGTCGAAAAATTGTAGAGACCGAACTTTGGACCGAACCCATGGAGATGAGTTCGGGTTCGGTTCGGTTCGGTTAATCAACCAATTTCAGTTCGTTCGGTTCGGTTCGTTTTGATGAAAAACGGGTTCGAGTTTGGTGCGTTCGGTTCCGGTTCGGTTCGATTTCCATCTCTAGTACATGTATTATGGACATGTATCTCGAATCGGTACCCCAAATTGGCACTGAAAAGCTACGGGCACACAGAAATAAAAAGTAGAGAAGGAGCAAAAAAAACATGGCTGGATGGGATTAGAATCACTCAACACGACGATCCAGGAAACCACACAGACTGCACAAAATCGAGCAATCTGGAGAAGGATCCAGAAGGAGATGCTGTTGCGTGCCTCTGAAGCATCGCAAAGGCAATGGCTAAACAAAAGTGATTTTAAGTCATAAAAATTATGAATTTTACCTGCGTATACCAGCGAAGAAGTGTTTTCACAAGTCCTTCTTCCCCAACGGATGTAAGTCAGAGCCTGCCTGCACGTTACGGCTGTCACCTCCAAGGCCTAGCACACGCAATATTTTAGCTTTAACTTCACTGAAAAATTTCGGATAAATGAAAGAATTTATTTATCATCAACACACAATGGGTACAAAGCAGAGCACAAAAAGCAAACTTACGTTGACATCAAAAATTAAGAAAAAATTTTTAACTAGCAAATGCCGTCGATGAAAAATATCAGCCTACATAGGCTAATCATAATTATAATCATAATCTTAAAGGTTATACTAGTGCTCTGTCTACAGCAATAAAACCGACAGTGCATTACAATGTTGCGGAAACAGATAAAATTATTTAATATTGAGAAATTTGCGAATGCGAAGAGCCGGAGCAGAATTAAGATTTCTCATCTGAGGAGAAATCTACACCGTGTCCCTAAAACAGTCAAAAATTGTTTTTGTCATAAGTTTGTCAAATGTTCACCAACTTTGATAATTTTTTGCATGATGATGGCTAAAGCAATAAAACTGTGTAAAGTGTATTCATTTTAGTGAGGATGATTTTACCTTACCTGTCAAAGCACTACTGCGTGAAACACAGATGTTTTGAATAATTCACATTACGCGGTGATTATTTGTATCAAATTGCTCCATTTCGCATCATCAATACGACAGAGAATGCCACGTGATTTAATAATTTTGTGGTATTAAATATTTTTACGGTAAAAATGACAACAAAATAGATGACTGATGAGCCTAAACACATCTAATCAATGAGTGAATGCTGTTTGATCAGTCAATTGTTGATTCCGTTATCAGCCAGTGGCGTCGTTGCATCCAAGCCATTATGTCCGTTTATACATTCGGGACACACTTGGGGATAAACTCTGATAACATTTGCAAGCGAGTTGTTATACAAATTTAAAATTTTGCTAAATAATACACATCTCGGTATACTGTCTGCTTAATTAAGTCGTTACAACGTTTACTGTGCAACAGTTCGGAGCATCTAGGCTATGTTTCACACGACAGTGCGTTGACACAAATTAGATGAGGTGAAAATGTGTACCCCTTACATTTTTCTATCGTATTGGCCCTCATTGTGCCAAAAATTATCAAAGTTGGTAAAGATCTGACAAAGTTATGACAAAAAACATCTATGACTATTTTTGGGGCACGATGTAGTTTCAGACACTTGGACCGCAGTGGGAGAAGGTGTACTTCCCGGACTGAGTCCGGTCCTCATGACAACAGCTGGGTTCGATTTTCAGTACAAACAATTACATATGTAAAATAACTGAAGCTAATTGTATCAAGTTCGACATCGACAGAATAACGTCTAACTTGTAATTACTAACTAACGTCTTACTTGTAAGTACTGCTGCTTTTAGCAGCGCCAGTTCGCCGTCCAGCGCAGCAATTTTCTCGTTGGATTTGTTCAACTCGGCTGCCAGCCGCTGGGCGTCTGCGTTAGACCAGTTGCTGTTGACAACAGGCGTCTGACCCCCTCCTCCAGGCGCTGCTAATATACACGCACAATAGCGGCAAATTCACATTATACGACGCAGCCCAACTCAACTCAACTCAACTGTCGTGATTGTGTGCGACAAATGCAATGACGTCATTAGCATTGTGACGTCACGTTGCTGTGCACAGACCACGCGTTGTTTGCTAGCCTGGCTGAACAGTTAAGTTGAGTTGAGATCGCGTCGGCGTCGAGGTGTGAACTGGCCATAACGGGACAAGTTTGCAGCAGATCGTAGTGATGGAGTTTATGCATAGGCGTAAGTCAATTACAATAAACACATCTCAGTGTTGCATCTCCATTTGCTGCGTAATAGCTTCAGATATCATTCCTATTTTCAAATTTTGATTACTAATGTACATTGTACTGGAGGAGGATGAAAAAAATCAACTGGGTTGACAGGGTAACAACTAACAAATAATGAAGTCCTGCAAAGAGTGCAAGAGACCAGGAGCATTAAAAAGCAGGCAAATTTGCGGCTTCCATTGCATGTCCAAAAGCTAAAAGTATTTCAACTTCCGGAAAGTTTCGCTCCCCTGACCCCCCCGACCCTGCTACATCTCTTCGATGCACACAACAAAAATTATTGCTCCATGTGCCTTGGCCCTTGCCCCCCGTTGCCTTTAGCTTCAGATTCCTAGCGCCGCCCATGTTTGCTGATGTGTGAGCTATACTGCATCGCTATGCTTGACATATTCCATGGACACTTCGAGATGTTTTACTTTAATATTTATTATTCATCTGGTTGTTTGTTTGCCAGCGATCCACAAAATTCGTTACAAGAGCGTCACGTGTTGTACTTACGTGTGGCGGGTTGGGAACCACCGCCAGAGCTCGTTGTCAGTTGACTGTTGAGCTGCGCTATGATGTCCACCGATGCAGCCAAGAGATTCTCCAGCTTGCTGACGCGACCGACCGATTGCGCCAGCTCCTCCTTAAGCTCCGTAATATCTTCAGTGTCGTCGACATCGTCAGCAGTCGGCTTGCCATTAACAATCACTAGAACGCTGCAGTAGACGAAGAAAGCAATCGCACTGAGACAAACGGTGATCTTCATGGTGCGCGGATTGGACCTAGATCTGGTTAATTTTGGCAGATTATAATGCACAGACGTTCTGCAGACCTGTGCCTATGACAAAGTTAGGGCTCACGCGCAGCCTATTTTACAGGTAAATTCTAGAACTCGCTGCATGTGACTGCAAGCCTGGGCGTGTTGCTTTGCAAGGCCGCGTCTCATAATGCCGTACTGCCTAGTCATTTGAAATAAATCAGAACGCCAGCAGTCGAGTAGCTCGTGACAAACTAACTAACTGCGCAAAAAGTACGCATTGACATTGCGCTATGAAGATACGTTCAACTTGCTAAAAGCAACGTCAAAATGCAACTTCAATCAAAGCATAACATAGGGCCTACATGTAAGCTTAGTAGTAGACTTAATAATAGAGCTGCAGAAGATAAATTGATCAATCGTGCAAATAATCCTTAATTTTGTTAACAATAATTAATGAAAAAAGTTGGCACGTGTTCAGAAAAAGGATCAAAGTCACGTCACTATTATAACTGAATTTAATGAGCAATATCTATTATTTTTTCCAAAAACGTGATTAAATAAAACAAACTCAGTAAACATTTAGGCCGTGCTAATGATATAATATTATAAACTTATTTCGTGACGGTCGTTAGCTGAATAAAGTTGGTGTTGCATGTAACCGATATATAAAATTATCGTGTTGCTTCACAAAGCAGCCTTATACTGCTTAGTCATTAATATTACACTGACCTGTTGCCTCTCAGGTATCAAGTAGATTTACGGCAATGCGCTTTTATCGCAACGTGTATTATCGGCAGTTTAGTTTGTTGTGTTTTAGTTACTAGGGCTTATAGGCTTAAATTTGCTTGTTGTTTGCAGTGAAATTTGTTGTTTGTTTTTGTCTTGTCTTGTCTATCTTTAGTGTCTGAGCTGCTGCCGTCTTGGCGAAAATTTTTTTTGGTTATACCGTACGTATAGGCCTAAGTCAAAACGGTAGCATGCATTATCTTGCAGAATAACCATGGCAACCGTCAATTTTTGAAAAGTTAACTACTAAAAATTTTCCATTTGTTCCTGCTCTATTAAATAAAATGTCTCTGTTTGCTTTGGCGCATGACTTTTTGCGTTAAGCAAAATAGCGACGACAATGACGTCGCCAACAATTTTATTTTTGAGGCAACACAAAAATGTGACTACAACGTGTGTTTTTCTGGTCAACTGTTGCATAGGCATAGCTTATTCTCGGTCGCAGTCCCAGCAGTTTAGCAGTTTCGAGTTGAGCTGCACAGTAGGCCGTCTAGATTATTCAAATGCATTGATATTAGGCTCCTACAGAATGTTGCACGAGTTTGTCGAAAAAAACTTTCTAAAAAGACAAGCAAAAAAGGAAGAAACAGAAAATCAAATTTTTGAATGATATGCTGTCGATCGTAGTAAATACTAGAGAAAGCACTCGGAGAGCGCAGGTACCTCCGCCAAGGTAAAGCTATTCGCCAGGTGGCGTCACCATCTTCGCTTTGCCAGCGGTTCCCTCATGCCCCCTTTAACGCAGTGGTAACGAAAATTTCAAAGTGATCCAGAATCCACGATTCCTGCCGGATCACCCCCAAAATGTAAGCATTTGTAGCTTATGCCATGCCCGACGTTCCCTCAAAATTTCAGAAAGATCCGTCCATAACTTTTTGAGTTATCTTTCTCACACGCAGACAAACAGACGAAGTCCGACAAAAACATAACCTCCTTGGCGGAGGTACTTAATACCAATCAGCGCATTTAATAGATAAATTTCTCGAACAACATTCTGAGCAGCAATCGTAACAATTTGTTTTAAAGTGTAATCATTTACACATGGCTAATAATGCAGACACGACAGACTTTTATACGGTGTAAGCTTAAACGAAAACGAGCACAATACACATAATGTCGGAAATGTCGGGAATTAGCCTAATATTGCGTTTAATCATCGTTGGTTTGTTTTTTAGAAAACTTTTGCGTAAGCTCTAACTTCTAGGTCTATCCTTGCACATTAAAAATGACAAAAAATGTTTATATTGCGATTCTACAGCAAAAACAAAAATGTCTTACACAGCTTATCTTAAGTTATAGGCGAAGCAACATTACATCGAGCAATTCACAACGCTGTCGTAAAGCAACAATTTAAGAATACAACCTTGACGATTAGGCCTGAGACAACGTGAGTCAACTGCGTCTCTGTTAGTGCAAATGTGATATACTATTACTGCAATGCCGCAATGATGTTAATTTTGTTCATTACATACATACTCATTACTCAAATTCCATGGAACTCTATAGCATGAATACTGTCGATCTCGCTCTCTGCTACCGCACAACTGTTGCCTAAAATTGTCAAAATATTGTCATTTGATGTGTCTATGTTTCTTCTTCATACTGGACCGACGACGTCATTTCGAGCAGACGATGCAGGCGAGCTCCCTGCCGTCGCTGTACGTCGAACAGGGCAGAGTTCCGCAGCCGACTTCCACAGGGTGCATCCCGGCCTGGTTCTGATTGCTGCCGCCAGACGACGCCACTTGCGGCGCCTCGTCCAAACACACGTAGTTGCTGCGCTTCGTGTCGTGCGGCTGTGTGTTACTGTTTGACCAGTCCGAGACCAGGTACCCCGAATACTCAGTGGTCCAGCCGGACGGACACTGCGTTCTTGCTGGAATCATGAGGGTTGTCGATCGACCACCCGTGTAGCAGACCGCACACGACGCCGGGTTCTGCGCGAGTGGATTCCCGCCGTTGTTCGTTTCCGAGAATATGTTATTTCGATAAGTCCCGGAATTGTGAAGTTCGTATTCTATTCCGTAGATGTATCCGGTAAGCTGCTGCTGTCCGTCGATGTAATTCCTCCATTGTGGGTTCTCCGGAAGACAGAGGAAGTTCCTGCCGCTGCCGCCTTTCTCCCAGTGTGGTCCCGCCGCGTGTCCTTTTACGACAAATACAGGAATAAACTGTCGTTATAAAATATCATTTAAACTTGCGCAATTAAAATTTTCCAGTTGACATGTATCATAAATGTATCAGAATAACAACTATGTTAGTTTCACTACTGTACTAAGCTGCAGCAGTCTTATGCTACCGTACAACATAAATGTGTCGCTATTGTGGAATGTGCAATTAGCTCTATATTATCAAAACAGTTAAAATAAAAATTAAATATCAACTTGAGCACCAACAACGACTCAACTCAAATGCCTACAAATATTATCAGCTGTCAAACAATGAAATAATTATGAGCCTTCTGCGTCTCTCATGTATAGCAAACCGTAAATAATTACCAAGTTAGAAAAAGCTAACAAAACCTACCAATTAATCAAAATATTTAATAATCATGGATGTCAGACTGCAATTAAATAATATCATCCAAAGAATTTTTGCTCTATGATCATTACCTGCATAAAGAAGTGAAGTATTGCTATCACACGTTTTTCTTCCCCAACGCACGTACGTTGCTCCTGCACCGCGTACCCCACCATCACCACCACCACTCGAGACTGCCAACACACAGAAAGGGTAATAAAAAAGTCTAGGCTTATTGCTTGCTGTACATCATGGCATGAGAAAAGAGTAAACAAATTCAGACCAAATATAACCTCAAATTCGTGATTCTGTATAGGCCTAAGCGTTACATTTAGTGGCGGACTTATTGAATGGCTGCATTTTATAAACAAGAGAAAAGTTTGCACATAAATGCATTATTTCTGCATAACATTTTAAAAATTTCTGGAGAGGAAGCTCCCCAAATTTTTACCCTCTTGACTTTTATTTAAAATTTTTGATTTGCCACTGGTTACATTAGGCAGTGTTGCATGTCAAACTTCGAGTATTATTATTTGAATCTTCGAAATCAACGCAGCAGCACCGTTCTCAGTTAGGCTACTTTGCAAGCTACGCTCTCCAAATATTTTTTTTCGTTTTCTCACATGTTTTCTGTCCTCTAGCTTTCTGTTCGTACAGTGTGACAATAATTTAAAGCAAAATAAAAATACAGTCTTGCATAAATACAAAAAAACACAGGCATTCTCCGACATTTTTTCGACTATAAAATAACGATAAATGGAACGATGAAAAATCGAAAGCTTATGGTCACCTCGGACCCACAGTACACTCCTTCAAACCACCCAGTAGCACACCCGAAGAAAAAACACGTATTGGTTGATTTCTTACCTGATGACATTGATGCATTTAACTGCGCTATTTTGATGACCATTCTGTCGTTCGCCCTGCCCACTTCTGCTCTCAGCGACTGAACTTCGTTAGTCAATACCCTGTTGTCGTTGACGATTTTCGACTGATTTTGAACAACGCCTATAATGCACCGCATCAGACACAATATGTCTACAGTAAATGCAGCCGAACTCTCCCTAACTGCATTCCCATTTTATATTAGCAGATGTGCAGAAACATAATAACAGTATTAGGTCTATAACACACGGCAAGCAAAATTGACATGCATGTAAATAGTTAAAATACCAACCAAAAACATAATCCAAACAAATTATCAGAGTACTTAAATACAGATCTGCTGTTACGTACAGCTCAGGGATTACGGGGCGAAAGCTTTTTTACCGTTTACTATGGCTGATTAGAGTTATTAAAGTGGTGGTATGTTTGGTGGCTGCTCCGCAAATCCAACTGTTTGCTGACGCAGGCAAAGGAAGGCCGCATAATACGACGGAAAACATGGGCTTATGCCAATCAAATTGATCAGCTGCCAGTTGTGAAAATGGTAAACCTTGAATCATGTAACCAAAACTGAAGTTGACGACTGTAGAAATAGGCCTACGTGTTAAATATGTGTAAAACGGCGACACTAGCGTATATTGTTTCTGACCCGATAACGTTGCTTTTAACAGAGCTAACTCCGTTCTCAGCTGCAAAACTTCTCGAGTACACGCGCAGCCGCTCAGTTGATCACCAGTAGCTAAAACACAAAATAACGTAAATAGATTAATTATCCAATATCATTTTGCATTGACTCTATCCCTTTTGAGCAAATAAAAATGCGAGCACATTTATGTATGTATTATGACATTAATACCCCGTTTACACGATAAAGCTGCCTCAACGAGCGTTCGTCTAGTTGGCTTAATGGGCCGCCTATCTCGTCGTTTAAATAATGTAATATTGCCAACATTTACGACCAGCGTTCGTCGTGCGCTCGTCGAGCCAGCTCGTCGAGCCAGCTTCATCGTGCATGTAAACGGGGTATAAGTGACGTTTTCAGCCTACTTGTATTCGATCTAGAACCAGACGTCGTTCCCAGATTACGTTTGAGTTCGGCCATGATGTTGACCGATGCCGCCAGCAAGTTTTCCAGCTTGCTATTTCGACCGACCGCCTGCGACAACTCAGCCGTAAGCGCTGCGACCTGAGTCTTGTCGTCGCCGCCTTGAGTCGCTGTTTTTCCATTGACGATCACCAGCACTACCGCGCTGCAGTACACGAAGAATACAATCGAACTGAGACACGCTCTGAGCTTCATCCTGCCAGGATAGGGATGGACCTAAATCTTTTCACATTATCCACCAATCCCCCTAGTGTATTTTACTTCGACAGACTACAGCGCATGTGCGCTAGTTCCACCTATCACGTGCGTCACACCTAACAGCCGAGTTTCTAACCTGGCCGTCGCATATGACTTCTAAATAGGCGGAGCTGCGTGCCTTTGCGAGGCCGCCTGAATAAAATACTGCATAGTCATTTCGGCCGGTAGCCGGTGTTGTCACTATAAAATAAAAATAAATCAAAACAGTAGCAGTCAAGTCACTTTATCGTGCTTGACTACAGGCATAGTTAAAAGATAGGACATGTATGTTACTAGTGAGGCGCGTAGCGGTAGCCCACAAGCGTGAAATCGCAAAAACGACAGGCCTGTAAGATTGCGTTACTTGCAAAGATTAAGCTTATGTGAGTAATGTCAATGTGCATGTTTATATGACTTTTACCTGTTTTTGATAGAGTACTTCGATCACTTCGAACGCCCGGTTGTTTCAGCGGTAGTCTAATATCTTCAGGGCGTGGGAGAGCACAAACCGTCGGAAACATATGTGCTTTTCATTGGAAAACTGGCCATAATCGGAAACTATGAGAGACAAGGTTTTTATTAATTACTAATAGGACGTGGCATATACGCCCTTTCAGATGAGATGAAAATCATTGACCTTGAATATGATCTTAAAAGTCTGTACTGCAACAGAAATTGTAGAAGCTGTAGCGCGTTTTCCCTAGCGATAGCTAAGCTTTTGTTTTTTTTTGTTTTATAATTTGGCGAACACACGAAGCGATCGTCGCGGCAATCGTCGGGCAACCAGTTGCGGCGATTGTGGCCGCTACACGAAATGGAACAGTCGCTCGAATTAAACTTTGTTTGATACGGGCGATCGATGTGGCGATCGTTGATGATCGATTGCTGGTCAGTCGCCAGTTGGCTGTAGTAAATAGACCTACGCGAGAAAACGGTCGCCGCAACCGTCTCTTTGTGTATTCACTACTCACGGGCGATCGTCGCTTTTCACGAGCGAGCAAATGGTTGCCAATTCGCTAACTTTGGATCCACTGGTTTATTTTAGTGATTTCAACGCAATTTTTTGTGAAGAATTCTATTTTTTGGAGGGGGTGGCAGGAGAGGTGGGGGATGAGTTTAATTAGGGCAATTGAACGTCATCGATCCCTGGGAAAGATTGTCATCAATACAATACAATACAATACAATGAAAAATTTGCACTCAAAAACTGACAAACACACTGTCAGTTTAATCTAGCACATAAACTAAAAAGAACTGAATTGTTTAAAAGAAAAATGAAAT
>Ga0056128_1000479_pt1 | contig 36010 bp, 22 predicted proteins | sample WorMetLIZISLAND2_FD_71113 | JGI IMG/M metagenome (GOLD analysis project Ga0056128, IMG submission 71113) | Marine gutless worms symbiont microbial communities from Max Planck institute for Marine Microbiology, Germany - Olavius geniculatus... ...
ATTTTAACTTTGCTTTTAATACATATATTAACTGCTTTTAACTAATTTTAACCACGTATGGCACTGAATGGCCTATTTTGTGCTGATGTGCCGTTAAGAAACTACTCACTCACTCACTCTTAAAACCTGTGTTCTGTTAGGACGGATGCGAAGTGCCTGCTCCAATCAAGTTTGACGACACTGACACCTCAAAGCTTCCTGAGACTAAGGTAGCATCTCTCTGCAGTTACTTACTATTTGTGGATTCTTATTTAGGCAAAAATTTGCTCTGGAAGTAAAGATTATGTGGTTTTCTCAGACTTTTTGTCCAGCTTACAAGCAGTTGACAGTAGCAAAGTCAAAGATCCACTGATGTTGAAGATCTTGAAGGATCACAACCAACTAATTAACTGTGTTAAGTCTATAACTTTTTGCTGGATTTCCCCGCCTCCTGTCCTTCAGTAGGCAGCATTATGAGGTTGATGACTGTCTGGAGGACAACAGGGAAGATTATTAGAACTGCCATTAACGTTAAATATGCACAATTGTAATTGGCAGTTCTTTCAATTTTAGGTTTAGGTCTTTTTTTGTTTTGTGTTTCATAAAGGGTAAATTTTCTGTAAAGGTTAAACTTTTGTTTCGTTATGTGTGTATGCAATTTGCCTACAAAGGCCGTTCCCGAAATGACCTATACTGTGTCGGGTGGGACGTTAAACCCTACTCACTCACTCACTCACTCACTCACTGCTAGATTCCCAGTCACGTGGGTATACGAGGAAATGAAGATGCCGACGTCGCAGCTAAAGCAGCACTGGATGTCTCAATCACTAACATGAGATTTCCAGTTGGTGATTTGTCAACTTGTGTCAACCAGTTGTGTTATAAATGGCAACAATTGTGGAACCAGTGTACATCGAATAAACTGTACAGTGTACAGTCGGTCATTGGTCACAATATCAATCCATCACTAAATTGCTATGACTCAGTTTTTATCAATCAACTTCGAATTGGTCATACAAGATTTACAAACTCCTATCTTCTAAAGGGAGAAAGTCAACCAGTATGTCAAGCTTGCCATTCTCTACTGACTGTCAAGCACATCTTGGCAGACTGCACTTGTTTCAGTGCAGAATGACAGAGATATCTTGGAGTGGATACACTCAAAGACGTTTTTGACAATGTTGCACCTCACAACATCATCGCTTTTGTTAAAGATATTTACTTTTACAATCGTACATAATGTTGTTTTTACACTAGCTTAATAGCCTTGATCTTAGCAAGTGTTTTAAACTCGCTTTTAATAAATACATTAACTGCTTTTAACTGCTTTTAACCATTTATGGCACTGAATGGCCTATTTTGTGTTGATGTGCCATTAAGAAAATACTCACTCTCTCTCTTGACCTTTTTGCGATCATATTATTTTAACTAGTATTCTGGTCGTTGTTATCTGACCATTGTGGTAACTTATGTAGACTACAGAGTTTGCCCAGTTTTCAGTTTGGAGCAGGTTGCTTAGCATTTGCTGTATGCATGTTGTTGCACATGGTGAACTATTACCAACAATTTTTTGTTCTGTTACATTATTTTCAGTGGATAGTTTTTATTGTTCTGGACAATTTTGTTTTGCTTTTAGTTTAGTAATTTGCCACAACACATAATAAATATGTCTTGTTTTTTTGTGGTGTATTTTTTACATTGACTGCTTAAAAGAGCTAGTTTTGTTGTGTAGCCTGTTGTCTTATTTTGGTGTTGTTTCTTGCTGCATTGAATTATCACCATCACGCATTAGGCAGGATTGCTTAATTGGTTCTGGTGGAGTCACCTTTTCGTGGTGGAACCAACAGCTAGCTGGTTTGCCTGCTATCGAATAAACGTCGACAATAAGCCTTGGCATGGCATGTCAACGTCTGTACCCGACGACAGTCCGTCCAGCACAACGGCTGCAAATAAATTCGTATCCCCCTCCCGCACTCTTCTTGTATTGTCTCCAGCATCGTCAGGCATCAGTTCCTCTACTTTGACGATGCGTGATGAGAAAAGAGGAGTTGGTGGGGTATTACAACAAGAGCAACAGTTGTACAGTGAATTAGATGCAGGTGCAGTTGAAATTTAGCAGACTGGCAGTAGTCACTGTTGGTTGTAAGTTTACCTGTTACTGAGCTGACTATAGGCATGAAGAGTGCTTGGGTGTGTGTGTTTGTGTGAATTTTGTTTATGTATAGGTGTATATTTGTATGATGCAGGGTAGTCATTTTCCCGATGCCCAGTCCCAGTCAATCATCACTAATTTCATCAACTGGTAGGTTTGCATTATTCATTCCTTGATTAATCTGTTGAGGTTAAGTCATGTCATATTTGAAGCACTAAATACTTGCAGTGTGCCGCTTATAGAGTTTAACAAAGTAGCTAAATGATTCTATGGAACCAGGTTTTGGAAGTGTGCACAAAATTTTAATAATTGGATGTTAAATGGCATGTTGTATCTAGGAAGACAGTTGGGGTACTGAAGGTTGGTTTCTGGCATTCTAACTGAACGTTGCAGAACTTATTCTTGTTGCTGCAGCATATCTCATATTATGCAATGTTTTACTGTGCACGGATTAACATAAAAATCTATTAGTATCATAGTTTATAAAACTGCACTATGATGAAACAAACCTGAACTTTACAGCATACTGTTATATCATGTTTATATTGTAATTTGTTTATAATGTACTGTATCCGCTTTATTTGGTGTAACGAATGTTTGGTAGTTGCTACTGTATAATAATACCATCAAGGTAAAGCAAATGAATGTTGATTTAATGTTCTCTGTCTCAGGTAACTGCAGGCTTCAGGTAGGCTAGTTCGTTACCTGTGATAAACTGTCTGAAGATAGTGCGCAGTTTGTTCGTTGTTGACAGGTACTATGCTCGCTATGACAGTGACGCACGACAGGCCATCGCTCCTGCATATCATCCTGATGTAATTATTACTGCTTACTTACTTGTTGCTTTCATCTATATATCTTGTTTTTGTGAATATTGACTATTAATTAGTTTTCAGTGCTAGTTTTTAGTCCCCTGGATGTTTGCACATATTGAATTGCACACAACGATTCATGTAGATTGTAGGATTGTAATAGATTGTATCTGTTTCTTCACAATGTTCATATTTTGTCACTTCTTCCAGCCCATTGTGCTTCTTACTTTGCAAGTTCTGCATACGAGTAGGCCCTGTGGCATGCTGATAGTCGATTAAAGGCACCAGCTGTAATCGCAGCTGGCCATCTGGCCAAAAGCCGGCCATCTGGTCAACTTGGTCTGTAGACTAACTTAATTTGTTTTAACATTGCCAGAAATCTTTTTTGGATGTGAGGAACAGCATTCAGGCTGTAGAAATAACACTGTGTGTTAAGAAGTTCAGATTTTTGGTAACCAGAGAGAACTGTAGCCCAGTCAGGAGTACTAGCAGTGATATAGCAGTTGCGGCGGTTGAGAAATTTATTATCACGTCATTTGTGTGTGCTTATTTTCAGGTGGTGTTTTCAATGAGTGCTTGCAGCTACACTTTACTGAGCCGGTATGATACATGTGCATGTAGTCTTCGATAATTGCTGTGAAAGTTTCTATCTTTACATTTTTAAATTGTTGTTCTTATGTGTTTTGTTGCTTTTTTCTGCATTCGGTGTAAATGGTTTTCATTATTAGCACTGAATGCAGTGTTAGCCTTGCAGTTTTTTAGTGCTCTAGAATAGGCCCAATCCATTTTCTTGCTGGACAACATGAAAGGCACCTTAACTAGGGTTTTAGTGAGCTGCTGTACTTGGATTTTACATGATTAAATCTTCTGTTGGTTAGTATTATTTTCACATGTATTTGTATGTAAGCATTTTATTGTGATTTAGATATGTTAGTATCAGTATGTTTGATTATTTGCTGTTATTTTTTTGTCAATACTATGCAAATAATTGGCTGGAGTTACCATCTTCAAACTGATCTGTAATGTGTCGACTGTCGAGTGGAACATAGAACTCTACTCACTCTGTCACTAAATCAATCATTCACTGTAGAACCGAATCTATTTATATTATGTATGCATGTGCTAGGCATTTAAACCGCAGCGATTATGCATACAATAGGAACTTGAAGTTTGTCAAAAGCCGTGAGTACATTTTATGCTTTTTCAGCAGTAGCTACATTTTTCAGTTTTTATGCACAAGAGTTAGCTATGGTAATTCTGTCTTGGTGTCTGTCACAACCCGGTACCGATCGGAGCCCAGGTGATATAGAGACTTCTGGTTTTCATCGTATGATAGCTTAGTGTCTCTAGTATTTCGTTACAAAATTTCATCCTGCTGGGTGAAGGGGGTAACCCCGAACGAGGGGGAGAAAGATGGGCATGCGCAAGCCTGACTAGTACACATACCCGGCATAAGCGTAACTCTTTTCGCAAGATGGCGCCATGCAACAGTCATTATGCGATCGAGATTGGAGATCAATAATTTTGTATATTAACTTTAGCGTGGACACACCAATTTTTAGCCAAACTACTGAACGGATTAACGCATATAACGGATTCGCATATCCAGAGTCCAGACTTAGTGGAAAATGAATTTTGACTAAGTAGGTCGAAAAGGGGTGTGGCCCCCTACACGATGTCGTGTAGCAGCTGTATTTTGATGAAGCATGAAAACAAGCAGCACATGTGTACTCAACTCAGTCTCCTATCATCAGTGGGATGGGAAATGAGTAGTAGCTTACAGGCTGTGGAATGGAGGCCTAGTGCGAGTGATAGGGGTGATGGTGTGTGCATGCTGCTTTAGGCGTCTGATTGCTAGGACAATGTGCTGCGGTACTTTGCTTTTTTCTTTCCTTTTTCTGTAGTCAAGCTACAGACAAAAATATAGTGTTATTGAAATGGCTGAAAAGTATTGGTTGAATGATTTGTTGATCGGCTGGTTTTGTTCATCGATTGATTGATGAATTGGTTGACAGACCAGAAAGATGCTGAGTTGGTTCGTGGTTCGTCGGCGGTGCTGTCTCTGCTGAACAAGTTAGCAGCAACACAGCACAGTCCCGAATCATTCGTCGTTGATGTTGCCATCTCACTGGTATGCCACACTTACTGTGATAATGTCATCCGTTGAGTGGTAAAAGTGCATAAGTGACATTTCTATAGATTTGAGAAAAATGAAATTGAAAGTTTTCATACAGATCACACTGTTACTATTATTTTAAAGCTTTTATTTTTTTGTTGGTTAGCACAGACATTTAGTTTTTACAGAAATAAACTGCTTTTGTGACAGTTATTTGAAATTAGCAAAGTTTTTTGCAAAGCGTGTTGATGTTATGTGAATTTTGTGCATATGTGAATTTTGTGCAGCTGCGGCGCACACTTCTAGGAGTGAATTGTGACGAAATAGCTGGAGAATGGAGATAGTCCAAGAAAACCTGCATATGAAATTTTTAGCATACAGTGTACCGTAGATTTCAACTGTATGAGTTTCGACCTCCCAGGTTCAAAGAGTTCTGCAATCGGAGGCTTCAAATTTGAGAATTAAGGAATTTTTGTTCAGTTTGCAGCGGCTCTGCAGTATACTCGTTGGACAAATTTTTTTGCTTTCTTTGTCCTGTATTTTTTTGTATTTTTTCTGAGTTTTTTTTCCTGAATTTTCCACCATTTTGCCCAAATTTTTACGGCATTTTGCTCAAATCTGGGGGGCAACTACTCCTCTTCCTGCTCCCTGGCTTCTACGCCCATGTCTCGGATTTCTTGTTCTGTCAGTCGCGAGATGAATCTACGTTAATATGCTACATTACTGTTGCCTTCAATGTTACTTACTTTTTATTACTCCTCGCATACTACGTTCCTAACGTAAGACTTCAAGATGTGATGCAAGTGGAATGTAACCTTTTTACATGAAATTATTTCGGTGATAGACCACAGTTTATGGTTTGTGTAGACAGTGTATAAGACAGTGGTTAGATTTATCAATAGTAGCTTGTCTGCTATTGTGTTATCAATGTGTAGCCCACGATGTTGTCATTTACCGTGACGGGCATCTTCAGAGAAAGTGAGTTGCAACTGCAGTTGAATTTACGGTTGTGTTAGTTACCTAACTGATAAACTAATTTCGTGTTAATAGTTGACTTGAGTCAATGGTTATTGCCCAGTGTTATTAGTGCATGTTGCATCTAATTGTGTGTTTTTAAATGTTATTCGTGTTAGAAGCAGATGACAGCATTTGTATGTTTTTTGAGCTATTTGTAACACATGTTGTTTTTGTCACTAAGCGACAACTAAAATGTTTCTATTTTCTGAAGTTATCAACATTGATTGTGATCGGTTGTGATTTCTTTTCATCTTTAGTTGATGTATTTTACATATGATACACCCGTACATATCATATGAGCATGATTATCCCGTAATGCTGTTGTGTGTGTATTCATCTCCAGAAGTGACACGGGCAGCACGTAAACAGCAGCAATCATTCATATCTGATTTCAGCCGAACTTTTGTTACTGTTCCAAGTCCAACGGAACCCGGGTTTGTAAATCATTGTCGTGTTTAGCATCATTATCAACCCACTCTGCTAGAGAAGCCATGTCGCTTTGTTGTACATTGAGTGCTTTGATTGTTTCGGAATCACACAGCGCATTTGATCCATAAAACTTTCACAATCAGAGATGTGTGGCTGCAGATGCATTTGCAGACAGGATGCGCATTTGCAAGCATTCTGCGGATGCGGACGCAATTTTTAATGTCTTTTCGGACGCGGATGCTTTCTGACAAAAACAAATTTCTTTACCACAACGTTTTTATTTTCTATTAACAATAATACTACAAACTTCCAGTTGCATTTGCTGTTTTTTGTACACGCGGCTGACCCTGAAGCCCAGTCAGTCTTTAACATAATCACTGTTGCTGGCAGTGCGGACGCGGTCGCATAAACACCTAACGGCTTAGTTTTGCAGACGCTAACACTGCCTGGCAGATGCGGACCCAGAATTCCAGGATCGACACCTCTCTGTTCACAATCTTTCAGTTAGGCACAATTTCATTGAGGAAACTGAAACAGACTAATTTTCGGTCATCTGGAAAATGGTTATCTTTGAGCAGATTTTGGTGATTATGGTTCCATGCCGGCAACATAGCTATTGTTTGCAGCAAAATTTTCATGAATTATTGATAATTAGTGGTGTAGGGAAAGGCATCCATCTTGCTGAAGTTAAATGTCCATGGACACCAAAATTAACATATACATTTTATCCATTTTTCTAAAAGTGCAGAATTTTCTGATGACTTTGACAGTTATATCAGCGCCCAGAGTTTTGTTAACATGGAGAAATTTACCTTTGAAATTGACAATCTACGAAAATGACGTAGAAAACGCGCCGCCATCATGGCCCCCAGTGACGTCCTGAGTTTGGCCTATAAACATCACGAATATTAATGGCCTAGCCTAGAATGATGGCGTCGTTGGCTAGGCCATTAATATTCATGATATATATGGGCTAGGGTCATGACGTCAACAGGGGCACTGATAGACTAGAATATTTTGCATAACGTAACGTAATGCCTCATTTTGGTTGAAATCGCACATTAATTTCATATATTTATGAAGCTGAAATCAACATGTTATATATGCGAGGTTGAATGTCAATTTAACTCTACATAAATTGCGCGAGTGAGTTTGACCATGGCCATAGAGCTTTAATGCTGTGCATCTGAATGAATGAGCTCACGAATAAACACGTGATGCAGCAGTCTAAACTCTAATCTTGTTGTTATTGTTATATTTTCAACATGACAGTCAACAATGTGCATGTAGTAATGCATCTTTTGGTGATTGATTAGTGTCCTGCTACCTACAGAACTGTGATGCGGAAATATCTATTTATTGAAGAATTATCATTTATCATTTGTGATGTTGTGTGTTTTTATAACTCTGCAGAGTGGCCATTGTGAACGAGATGCTGATGATTACGCCAGCTCACAGAAATGCCTACGATGTAATTTCTCGATTTTTTTATTTTAACATTTTCTACTTCATTTGACTAGGTTCTTTTTTATATTTTGTTAGAAGATGAAGACTTTACAGTAGTGAGTGTTATGTGTCTGTGTGTCTTTTACGCTCGTGCATTCCGCTAATGCCATTGGATGGGGAATGAGATGCTGTTTGGCTGGCCACTTGCATGGTTCCAAGTAACTTGTATTAGATATGGGCCTCTTTATCTACAGAAAGGGTGCATTTGGGGTCACTGCTGAATTGTTTCAGATAGCAGAATTTTCGCTATAGACAGCCATTGCATGTACGTTTTTATTTCTTTTAGTCTGCCATTTTAAAACTTTAATTCAGCTATTACAGCCAATAGCTGAAACACAGATGTTTCATTCAGTCCATAGTAACTCAGCAGTGCCCATAAACAGTACCGTTACTGATACTGTGCATCAAATAACATTCTTGCAGTTATGTCACTTGCCACCAAATTACAGTTGGTGCAGAATAAAGTGAAATCTTTCATTTTTGTGAATTATCTATGTATTTCATAGGTATACGGGAAGCTAATGTAACATATCGACAGTACTTTTTTATACAGCTAATCATGAAAACACTTCGCTGCAATGGTTGATGCTAATCGTTTTCCGAACTATGATTTTGTTATGTTCTACTTTTATGGACCACCGTGTCCTTTGGGCTGTGTTATGGCAGAAGTACTTCAAGTCTGCTGATGCCAGTACCAAGCCATCTGCCACCACATCATCTGGAGTGGTATCACCTGCGACTGCTGTGTCACCGGTCACTGGACTGACGGACATACAGCAGCAGATGGTGCAGCAGTTCTCGGCACAGTCAGGCATGAATGCCAACTGGTCGGCCAGGTAACACAGCAGTTTGTGTTACTGTGAGGCCATACTGATAGGCCACGTTATAGGTGTTGGCTGTCTGCCTGTCTCAAACGGAATAGTAACTTGAAAAGAAAAGGTGTAGAAAAAGCAGAATTGGTATGAACAATTTCTAGGGCAGGAGTCACCATTGGGAATATGTCACAGGTCAGGATTATGTTTATGCTTGTGCCATGCAGTGTGTAGCTAAGTGGATGACCATGTATTATGTCAGCACTGGGCTAGTATCCTTTCTTGTTTAACTGCCACGATGTTTTCAGTGTTGTGTTAGACCACTGAGGGAGGAAGCATTGTTTTTACATTTTTCCGTGCAGTGTTACTAGAAAGTAATAATTAGATTCATATGTAGCCCACTGCAGTACTGGACAAATGACTAGATTTTCATGGCTTGTGGGGGATCATATTTGACAGATCTGGGAAATACGTGATTTGGCTGGATAATGTGTCGTATGACAAATTAGAATATCTTTGTGAGTATTTTCTGTTAAATACATTTGCTGATCGTGATCAGTTGATAGAGTATACAGCTTGTATTGTATGCCAGGTGTCTGTCCGAGAATGGCTGGGACTACAGTAAATCTGCTCAGGTCTTCATTGAACTCAATGTAAGTCAGCTTCGTTCACGCACATTACCTTTTATCGTCATTCAAATTCTTGTAGTTTTCTGATTACTGAAGGTTAAAGGTTGTGTATAGCTTTTTTTCGGAAACCCATTGCAGAGCTGCAGAGCATCATTTGCTGCATGGGATCACACATGGGATCACATGGGATCACCTGACAGCTGAATGTACCCCACCTTAACTCCAGCAAGTTTACCTACCTTGGAGGGATGGAAGGCTGACTTGACCTTCATGTTGGTTATTACCTGGATGGTTTATCTGCTCGCAGACTCATCCAAGTAGTAAGCACTTGATAGCGACCCAACCAGGAGTCACACTCAGGACCTCTTGATTGTTATTGTGTCACCAAGCTTGGTAGCCAGCTCTCTACTCACCAGTATGTTCTGGAATTCTTGAGTTTAGTTTTCTTGCTGTCATGACGGATTCAGCATTATTGTTTAATTTACAGCTCAGCTGTTCTCACTGCTTAGATCGTTGATGTCAGCAGTGTGCAGAAACTTAACTTGACTGTTGGAAGACACTGCTGTTTGATCTAAGTAACAGTTGCATGTATCACGTAGAAGAGAATAATGCTCTCTACCTCCACCTTTTTGAGTTTGTTTCACATATTTGGCTGCATTTGAAATCTTAAAGTAGATTCTCACTTCATAGTGGCATTGATGTATTGACATAAGTGTCAGTCTTGGTTTTTGGCATTTGAGAACTGAAACTGTTCGTGTTACAGATGATGAAGATATGCATAAATTAGCTTTGCATTCATGATTCTGCTCAGAAATGTCATATTGTATTACCAATGCAAAATTCTAATCATCGTAGCACAGATTTTATTACTGTCTGTGGGTAGTGCGCCAGGCAGTGAGGAATGGTACAACGAACGCATTTGCTTGGTGGCGTTAGCGGCATTTGTGTTCCTGTAACGCAAAGTTGGCCTGGATTCATGAAATGTTGCACAGGCATAACCTCTGGGCTGTATTTAGCCTTGATCAAGGCTCAGCGATTATCTGCTTCTGCTTGAGTACTCTGCAGGACCAATACTGGTGTTGATGCAGTTGTTACAGTTGTTACAGTTTGTAATCCAGAGTATTTGAACTTGTATGAAAGTGGATATGAGTAAAAAAATATTTGTATGCATTGCGCAGGCGAAGCAGGGAATTCCGTCGGAAGCTTTTGCACCATCCTGAGAATGAAAGTTCATCATCTTGGGCATCTCCCAGCATTACTGGCCATTTTCCAGCATCATCACGTAGTTTCCATCTCTGCCATTGTTGTGACATTTTGACAGCAGTTGCTGATAGTGTCGGTTTTTATCAGTCGTCACAGGACAAGCATATGTCTGTTCATTTGCTCAGGCTGGCAACTGATGTAGAGACAGAAGACTGTTTTTAGAGACTTAATGTTGAGAATATATTTTGTCTTTGTGACTGACTGCTGGTGGGTCAGATGATATTGACATGCATATTGCATAAAGAAGACTGCATTTAATTTGTTATCTAGGCTTAAACTCTCATCCAGCCTGGTTATTTAACTCAGTCCCGAGTTGTGCTTTTTATGCCAAATTTTGTCAAGGTTAGATGTTGTGTCATTTTTTAGTTGTTTCAAGCTTTGTTAATGTTCAAACTGTTTAGTAGGTACCTAGACCAAAGTTAACAATTAATTAATCATTTCATTCAAAAATTGGCAGTGGTAACTTTCTGAGAAAATGCATGTTTTTCGTTTACCACATTCGTCAATTATTCATCTGTGCACTTTGAGACAGATTACCTTATAGATTACCTTGTGTACAACCTGTTAAATATTATAAATTGCTGATCATGTCATTAATCGTTAATTTCCGCAGCCATAGTATTTTTGTAAACTTTTGTATGGTTGAACTGCTTTGCACTGCATCAGTCAGGTGACACTGTATTAGTGCTGTATTCTCAGCAGGTTGTGTTGACTGCAAGGCCTCTGATGACTGTTTTCTGCTGTGATATTCTATGATTATGATAGAAAATATCGAGTTCAGCAGCATCCACTTATTTCTCTGGGTGGTATTAAATTATAATTTAACTGTAGCTGTTAGAGGGCAGCACGTGTCATGCTGTAGGACTTGTTTCATTTGCATACAGAGTGTACATGCTGCGATTTGTAGTGACTGATGTGCGGTGCAGTGCTGCATTATTAATGGCAGTCATCGATTCATCCGAAACAAGTGTGTGTGTGCTAAAACAGCTGCATGGTTGTTTTAATTATATGCATTTCAACCAATAACCAAATATTCGTGTCACTATGCTGACATGCTACAGCCAATGTACTGTGTCTGGTTCACCACATGAGCACAGACATTACTTTAGTTAACTTACAGCTAAGCACAACAAGAAGCTCAGCTGTCGCTAGGGTGGGGCTGACCGTACTGGTTGTCACTGACCTTGAAGGTGATCCAGTTTCGATTTTTATGTCATCTGAAAGGGCATATGCCACTTTCTATTAGTGGTTTAGTAACGTAGGCCCTATCTCACACCGTTTTTGAGATATGACCTCTTATAGCTTGAAACATTCCATTCCATAGTGTGTTATGACCTTTCAAGGTCATCCAAGGTCATCGATTTATTTGAAAGCCAGTATGCGACTATTAGTGATCAATAGCAACCTAGGCTCTATCTTGTCACAATACATCCGTTACAGACGACAGACGGATGACAACTCGTGACAGAGCTGACCTTAAGCTTATAGCTTAGTGGTCGGCCCCAAAATTTTTGCTTTCTGAGGTGCACAATGACAATTTCTGGCACTTTTTGCATCCACTGTCAACAGTTTCCACTATGAAGTTGACATTGAAGTAGGACAGCTTGGAAAATGAACTTTGCTAAGTTCAGACTTTATTTCTGTGGGATTCAGAAACCTTTAACGTTGGGCGTGGCTGTCTAGCTGAATAATTTTTACGCGCGAGAGCATGTAATGCTATCGCGCGTCTTAGCCGTCATCTGGGTGTCTATCTGTCCGTCTGTCTGTTTGTCCGTCCATCACACTGCGGTATTGTATTAAACAGACGCAAGCTAGGATCACAAAATCTTCACTGTGGGTTGCCGCAAGGACTCTTAGTTTATCAGGACAAAGTTTTGTGCACCTGGGTGAGGGGGTTCCCCTCGAACGGGAACGTGAAAGAAAAGCACCCACAAAATTTGCTTATTTTACCGCTATTGGCTTCTATAGCGTGTAAACGGTTACAGATAGTCACAGACATGCTGCTTATCATAACAAGCACTAGTGACACGCCTTTCAATGGTGTCAACGTCAATGACCTTGAATGACCCTGAACCCCAAGAATAGGGGGTTTAGTGTTTTTTTGCAATTTTCGGCTGTAAGGCACACATGAGCATTGCGTAGAAATGGCTGGAGATAGACAAGAACAACCTGCAAATAGAACTACTCACGCGTCTCATGAGCTTTGATCAAATTACTTGTATATTTTATCGTGGAGTTGAACGAACCTAGCTTACATTGCTGTGCTACTCGGCGATAAAGTATCGGTACATTGTACACGGTGCAGTCGTGTGAAAACATAATTACAATGTTACTAATTTTGTTTGCAGACTGTAACACGTTGGTCAGTACCTTGTGGTCAGTACATTTCACTTCTGCGGTTTTGAACACAATCTAGCCGTAGCTTTTGACACAAGTTGGTCACTACACTGCCACTGGGGTAACGACTGTCAGTGTAAAATCTGTTACTTATTTATTGCTCAAAGGTGGGCGTAGTACCTGTTGGTAGGAAGATTGTTGTTGTTGTTTACTAATTTAACAAAATAATGCAGACATAATGACGAATAACTACAGTATCATACAGCTGCCTCTTGCCAGTGGTGGTGTTTCTGAAACATTAAATACAATACATAGTTTATGATACAGCCGTTGAAGTGCTGACTGTTATCTGCTATACGCCCCAGAAAGGTATGCATTGGGGTGCTAGCTTATTTACCTGCAGTACGGTAATTTACCTGACTTTGGATCCAGTTACACATAAAGCTTGGCGAATTTAGTCCATGAAGTGATTTTTTGGACAATATCTTGCTGTGTTTAACATTATTTTTATCAAATTAATCACTGCCTCATTATAGTTGCTTTGCTTATATTGGACTTTGGTTTTAATGCTATGTATTTTTTAAATGTTTTATGTCCTGATAGTAACGTGTTTAATTGTTCATATATATGAGACTGTATGCTTACTGTACGTGAGCTATCGCATATTATTGTTTTTTTCAATCAATTGTGTAAATTTAATTATTTGAGTAATATTTGTTTGGTTATAGGGATGACTCCTAGCATAAGCTATTTTAGCTGTTGACTTGTTTCTGTTGCATAATATTATTTTCTTATGTTACTATTATTGCTTGCTGGTAGCGATATATGCAACAAAACACATGATAATGATGGTGATGACCTTTGAATTATGTATTTTTTTTGAACTATTAATTTTTTGTTGTTTTGTCATTTTGATCCTGCTATTCCAATCTGCCTGCTGTATCATCTGCTAAGAAATATTTCAACATATTCATATTACTTTATGAATGAGGGAAGGTTTCTATGGAATGGGGAATTTTGAAAATGTCTACTTTGCGCAATCTTTGTTATGGAATAAGCGTGCGGAATCAAGTGTATTTTGCGGAATTAAAATTGCGGTCTTGGCCTCTTGCACAGCTGGCCTTGTTAACATCCCTGCATGAGTTGTCCATTTTTACACGCGAAAGCAGCTACTGCTTTCAGCGCATCTTAGCCATCACAATTCTGTCCGTCCGTCTATCTGTCACACGGGTGGGTCAGTGAAAAACGATGCAAGATAGGATCACCAAATTTTCACCGTCGGCTGCCCAGAAGACCCTAATTTCAGGAACCGTAAAGCTTTTCCATAAATTCGAAGGGGGTCATTCCGAATGAGGGCACTAAATGAGAGGGGGTGGGACAAATTTGCGATTTTCAGCCAATAAGTTGCTGTATATCAGAAACGGTGCAAGATAGGGCCTAGGTTACTATTAATCACTAATAGGAAGTTGTACACTGGCTCTCGACTGCCACCAAATTCAATGACCTTGGATGAGCTCGAACGCCAACATAAGAGTTTTTATGGATTTTTTGGCGATTTTGGGCTGCGACACAAGCCTATATTATTCACAAGGTGGTGCCATGCAACTATCGTTATGGGATCTAGATAAAGAATTTAGTATTTGTATATTAACTTAGCGTGAACACCTCAATTTTCAGCTAAACTACTTAACAGGAACTGCTATAGGCTTTCACGCGTCTTGTGAGCATTAGCTCAAATTTCTTGTCTGCATGTACCGTCAGGCAATCCTAATGAGATCTTTTCTTAAACTTTAACGTTAACAGCATAGTAATGTTTGTTGTTAGGATTTGATGAATAACTTTCAGTGATGATGGAGTCTGCAGATCCAAAACCTCAATGTTTGCATGACGATGAAAATCCTTTTGGTAATGCTTTTAACTTTGTTTATCATGCAGCTGTATGTTTATTGCTTATCATGCTTATTGCACAAGCTGCAGGGTGACCACTCACTGGAAAACCTGGAAAAGTCAGGTAATTTCAAAGTGGCCAGAAAAAAATGAAAAGTCTGAGAAAACTGGAAAGAAGATTAATGAAACTATAAACATTAGGCACATTTGTACTATATGGTCTTTGTTTCACGCTTGGTCGTCATTCTGCCATTGTTACATCCACAGTTCATTAAGTGATGGATTCTGAAATTACACGGGCTAACTTAAAGTTTAAGGTTAAATTGCCGATAGTCAATGGGCCTTCTCACAGCTCTGTGACCAGCGCGAACGGTGCTTATCTCCGTTTTTAAGGCCCTAAGCCGGCAGTGTGCTGCAGACGCCTCGCCTGCCATATGGGATCACACAGTATTACCTGCCACCCGATACAGGCGAACCCGTCCCTGCTTTATATATGGGAGGAGGGTCAGACCTCCGCATATTTCTGCCGTAACCTTCCCAGCAGTGAAGCCGGTACCAATTTGTACTGCTTGGTGGACAGAGGCACATGTGTGTGAACAACTTGCCTAAGGTCGTTACCTGGCAGCAGTGGTGGATCCAAGGGGGAATGTGGGGGGGGCGCTCCCCCCCTTGTTAACTGGATGCATCTTAAAATATGTGACAATTTTTCACGAAAATGCATTATTTTTGCATAAATTTTTCAAAAATTTTCTGGCGAGGGGGCATAGCCCCCTCCCCAGACCCCACTCCCTACCCTTTCACCTCCCCCCTATTTCGAATTTCTGGATCCGCCACTGCCTGGCAGTGTCGCGGCGCGGAGTCGAACCTGCGACCTGAGCGACCTCAGGATTACAAGTTTGGCATGTTACCGTTAGACTACCAAGCCACACTGGCTAAACTGGCCTGTTTTTTAATTAACATGAAGCAACAACTGTCAACTTTAGTCCTTAGTGCTAAACAGTGTATCGATGAACTGTTGCCTGCTCTGCTTGAAAATTCAGGGAATCGTGTGCTCTGGAAAGTTGTTCTCCTGAATCTGTGCCACACTGGGAGACAGTCACACATAACAGAATAAATGATATACGTTATAGAGCCAGCTGACAACTTTTATTTTATAAGTTTATATTCACTTTTGCTTCAAGTATAGCTTTGATTTTTATTTCATTATTAACAGGTTATTTTTTAAACAAAGTGTTTTTTTCTTGAAAGTTTTTGTTGAATTTTATGTGAGTGTTTGAGTCAGAGCTGAAAAAAAGGTTTTTTTTAAATTTAAAGGTTTTTTAGCCAACTTGTAATGCAGTTGTCATTCGTTACCTGTTTGTCGTTCGTTGTCTGTCATTTGTGGGTAACATATGTATTCTGGTTAAATGGTAGGTTGGTAGGTCATAGGGGAAAACTTTTTACACATACAATTAACCCTTTATTAAGGCTCTCTGCATACAAAATTTGAGGGATGCAGTTCAAGGGAAACATGTTAAAATTTGGGGTTGAATGGAGGGGGTCGGAAAAATGTTTCCATTTTTTAATGGAAAACTAGCCATATCTTGGAAATGGTGAGAGATATGGCAAAGGTTACTATTAATAACTAATAGGAAGTGGCATACGCCCTGTCAGATGAGATGAAAATCATCAACCTTGGACGAACTTGGGCTTCTTGTTTGTTTAGTGTGCAATTGAACACCGTACACAGAATTACCACCCGAGAAAAACATCTCATACACCCTGTTTGTCACATAGTCACTAACTAGTGTTTTCTATAAATTATAGCAAGATGAGCTAATCGTGTCATGGACTCATTACTCATAAATCACGATAAAATCATGAAATAAAATAGTATATGTAATAAATTTTAAAAACCGAAAAGTTGGATTTTAAGGTTTTTAGGTTTTTAAATAACCGAAAAAACTCGAGTTTTTTGGATTAGTTTTTCAGCTCTGGTGTGAATGTTGCTCTTTCTCTTGTTTTAACCTTAGTTTATGGTTTCTTATTTTCAACAAATGCTATTGATCTAGGCGGGTTTCTTGTAACGTTTTTGTGATTTTGCCAATCTCAGTTGGTAATTTGCTGATTTTGTCATAGAAATATTCACATGAATAAATGTGAACAGATTCTGTGCAGACTTACATGTCTGTATAGTGTCTAAAAATATCAGAACTCTGCAAGAACTGTGCAAGATGTGTCACTGCAAGTTGTAGCACTGGTACTAGGGATATGATGTTGCATGAGAAAAAATGTCATAGATTTAATAAAACGTTTTGGAAAATATTTTTAGAAACTTTAAAGTGCATTTTAATGATTTGTTTCATTATTTGTAAATGCTATTTTTTAATGTGTTTTTTTTACTTTATGTGTTGAGTAAATTTATTCTGTAAGGATACATGTTTTACATGTTTTTGAATTTTTGTCATCTTGTAAGTACCAGTAAACAAATCTAAATATAATGTCTGCTATTGTTTTGTATGTTATTTATTGCGAATTATCAACACATTGGAAAATGGAAACTCATTAAACCTCTGTTTATTCTAAAAAGATAAAAACGTTTATAAACATTTACTACAACTATGGTGCAGTTGTTTAGTGTAACTGATCTTAGGCTAACGTTCTTTTGTGGGCAGGTGAGGTGGCCGAAGCTGCAACAAAACGTCGAATGTTCAATCCTTTTCGCTCGCTGAAAAAGTTGTTCACTAGTCATCATGGGAAAAAGTCGTTATTAGACACTAACACTGTGTCACAGTCCAGCAGCGCATTGGATCAGGCACGGGTGAAACTAATGCCGGATGTCACAACATCAAGCAGCACTGATACTAGTCTTGATGCACGAGTCTCTTCATCTACTGGTGAACCAGTCAGGTCAGAAGTAGTTTAGTGTCTGTTCATTTCACTGTGATGTTTTATCATCAGAATACGACAACTCCGTTTTCTAGTCTGAGGCAGCAAGACCACTGAACTATCAAACAATATCGAGCTGCCATCTTTACTGTGCTGCTGTTGTGCCAGTTGCTGTCTGCCAGTTGTACCTCTCACCATTCTTCCCCAACTCGACCGGGACTTTGCCGTTCATCATCGATTCAACCGAGACTTCCGCCGTCTGTCTCTGTCCTTGGCATGTCTTTCGCCATCCATTCGCGGCATCGACTGCATCTCACGTCATCCGTCTCTGGGTAGGTGTAACAGCTTGCTCACCCCGGAGGTAAGGTAAGACCCAGGTGTCCCAACCCTGATGTCTGACACTGCAGTGCATTACAAACTGTTTGTGCCTTTGTGCTGTGTGGATTCATCGTCGTCATCATTATTATGTGTACATGTGTTTGTTGATGCAGTTCCAGGAAGACGAGACGTTCACGTTCAGCCCGCCAGGTGACCAGTTTATCTGTGGATGAGAGTGTGATTACAGAGGAGCAAACATCGACTGCTGCAGCACAGACTGACGGAGCTACGTCACAGTTTACCGGTTCAGGACATCGTCCTCTGGACTTGAAGCTGGGAGCTTCTCGTGCAAGCTCTTCTGATGCCGTGGCCTCCAACATCCTCTCTGTATGCACTTTGTTTCTTTGTTCTAGTCGACCATATTAACGGTTGCGCTTATCATATGATGTGTGTCACCCATCTGTTGTCTGTCTGTTCGTAACATTATGTACTGTGGCTGAAGAGTACATTGTAAGAGGTCAGCGATGGTGCCGATAGATAGGACATTGGTAAGTTCTTATAAGCTCTCAGTAGTGACCTGTCACTGTCGCAGCAGTTTGGACAGAATTTGCAACATACTGTAAGTATTTGGAGCCAGTGCTGGAAGTTTACGTTATACCGGAAGATGTGTAAGTAAGTAAGAAATTATGTTCATGTTTGCTAGCCTTTGGGTGTACTTGGTTTCCCATAGTGACAGCTAAGCTTGTTATTATTTGCCATTGTCTGAAGAGGATTTGCAGTATTTGACATTTAAAAAAAAATAATTTTTGGTATTCTTTTATTTTGTAGTCAGCATTGCTGTATTTTGATTTCATGAACTCTGAAATATTAGCTGGTGTTGTGCAGTTTTAGATGCATTGTTTGATGGCAAATTTACTTAAATTTGCTTTTAAAAAACTACTTGCCACAGCAATAAAAGCCAGAGGTTTATGTGTCTGTGATCAAGCTGACTTAACTGTCAGGGAAATTAATCTAACTAGATACGTTGTTTGTAGTTGTAATTTGTGCATCATGTATAGAATTATCCGTCATCATTGTTGTGGAAGAGTGATAGTCAGTTGACTCGCAGTTTCTCGTTGCTGACTCCGACCCAAGGCGAATCAGATGTGTTTACTTTTCGTCAGGTATGTCAACACAGCTTTGCTGGACCAGCCTGGTTTTGTTGAATTTGTATATATATGTTATTTTGCTGTTTTGCTAAAATTTGTAGTTTTGCTATTCATTGCTCTGCAAGTCTGTGTTAGTTTGGTTTGCACTTCTACTGAAATGTGTAATTTTGCAATTTATTGTTGAAATTGTGGTCTCTATTCACGACTTCAAGTTCCAATGTGGGGCAGGGCAGCCAGTGCTGCCCCGTAGGCTTAGGCCGCCATGTGGGCCCATCAGCCATCCCCAGAAAGTTCCCAGCAATTATACTGAGTACTGAAAGTCATGGCAGGAATAGCAAAGAGCACAACTACCCCCACCCACATATTTACTCTCTATACTGTGGGGCTTACCAAAAGATTTATGGTCCCCTCAGCTAATCACCTGGCAGGCAACCCAACCTGTTCAGGAGACAAGCCGCATGAGCAGTGCAGCCAAACCACCCTGCCAAATCCTAGAGCCAAACGAGGCAAAGGAGAGCCCATGCAGGATTTCCAAGCCCAGCAGGAAAACTGTAGTCCCGATCTGCAGTGCATTCGGTATCTACTGGAAATCCCTGTCTGACTCATCATCCTCGCAAAAGTCCCTCTAATGCCCCGCTGAATCCGAGACATGACAGGCACAGCGAAGCTACCCAGTGCACACAACCAGGCCACAGACCAGGCTGGCACCAACCAAGCAATCACCCATGGGTATCTGTAAGATCCCAATGAACCCCATCAAGGCATGATCTCAAATCAGCACCCTTAGCTGGCTGAGAGATCAACTTTTCTTGAACTACGATTGTTCCACAGTATAACCTCAAATCAGCACTTTAAGCTGTCTGAGAGGTCAACCTTCTTATGCTACTTCATAGAAGTAGCTACTGGGTACTGTTGGTCCATGGTGCCTTATTCTGTATTATTCGGCACAACCCTTCAGAGTCACCCCACAAAGGGCTTCCTCTATCGGCCAGCCAGAGGGCGCGCCCCTATACGCTGTAGTACCACCAGCGTGAGGTTATTCACGACTGTTTTTATTCACTATCTGAAAATATTACCTGCAGTGGCTCGATACTTGGTGCTGTGGTCGAGATCTCACATAATATAAACTCAGTAGAATAATTCTGAAAGTGTTTTTACCTTTGTGTATACTTTGGTTATGTTGTTCTTTATCTTTCAGGCTAATGCCATTAATCTGGAAGATGTTGAAGAGGTATGTTAACTTTACTGAAGAGTGTCTTTCTTGCTATGATTCTGCTGTTTAGAAATAAGCTTTTCTATTAGTTTCCATTGTTGTCATTACATGTCTGTTTCTCCTGCTAAACAAGGGAGTTATATTTTGACTATTTTTGTGGTCAGGGTTAGGAAATTCACTAAAAAGTTCATGAATTGATTCTGATGAATTTTTTATGGCATGGGGCATGATCAGATCGACTGAGAACCTACAGCTCGATTCAGATACAGGAAGTTTTTAAATAGATTTTTTATTTACTGTCGTGATCATATACGACTGCCAGAATAAAATGTTTCGTTTTTATGTGTTTGAAGTTTTGTGTGACTTCTAGTTATTTTTGACGTAAAAACATAAATAACATTGTGCTGGTGTTTGTGGTTGTAATATTTCAAGGTGTTCTTTGCAAGTTCACGACCATCCAACAGCGTTGCTGCTGATGAGTCTGCTACTGCTGATATTGACTGTATGTATGTTTTGTATAAAGTTGCTCACATATCCACTGTGTTCAGAAGAAACACACCCTTACATGTTCTTTTATATCTTCGTGAAAAATGTTTAAATTTCCACAAAATTTACATGAAGGAGGGACCTAGTATTCCATCAGTGTAAAAGTTATATATTCTTTGCTTTCGATGACGTCGTTTCGTTGCTAAATTATGGGTTTTTATCGTCGAAGACAGACATTGATAAATGTTAGTGAGTCAGCAAGAGTTATGGAGCCGCAAGTTTGTGCAAGGTGCTTTTGGACAATGGACAGAGAATTGAATATTGATGGAATGAAACTTTTAAATAAAAAAAATTGACATGTCTGGCAGTATCAAGTCATTCGACTGATAGCGAGCAAGTGGTCATCCACACAGTGACGCAGGGCGCAAACGCCTGCCAACATCAACAAAGTTGAAGATCTTGCACTCGACCAATTTTGTGGAAATCTAAACATTTTCCACAAAGATATAAAAGAAAACATAAGGGTGTGTTCTTTTTCTGAACACTGTATAGCCAATGAGTAGTTACCAATGTTGCAGATGTTATACAACTTGGAAAATTAATTTGCATTATTTTAAGTGAATGACATTTGACCTTTTTATCACAGTCTGTTAAGTACTGCTGTTTGATTTTTTAAATTTACATGTGGAACCCAGTTCTTAAGACCGCTTGTCATGGGCCAGTATAGTCATTGTTAGTTGAACTTTTCTTTTGTGCGCCACATGCAAGCAGCCATCATTTCTGTACTGTGTGCAACTGCAGATAGGAGAGACAGTTATGATACCACCAGTACGGGTGATAATCCCCATCCTCCCTTTTGTCTTTTGAGTCCCTGTGTCCTCCCTTCCCCCTTCCTTATTTTCCTTTCTTTCATTCCCCATGTCCTCTTTTATGTTTTTTCTTCCCATGTAAATAGTATGCAGTGTAGGGGCAACAGGCCCCTGCTTGAGATCTGGGGCAAATTCTCAGACGCCAAAAGTTTTCCCGGACATTATAGTGGCTTACATGATCGCTGGGTGCAGCATTTTCAGATGCACAGACTTAGACTAATTCTTTAGGTTACTATTATTTCTTTATCTGTTTTCATAATTTCATTTTGGCTCTATTTCTGATGTTGTAAGTCACTGGTCATTTCTGTAACTAGAAGGGTGCTCGTGAGAGTGCATATCTCCGCCAATGTAGAAGTTTTCACAGGAGGGCACCACCGTTCCTGCCAAAAGGGGAGGCAGAAGGAAGAGCAGCTTCTCAGCAGGGGAGGGAGGTTAATGTATTAGCCGGCGTTGCTGCTTGCGCTGTTATCATGTACACAGACACACACAGACAGAACGGTCAATCTCATAATCTCCTCCAATTCACTTCGTTCCATTGGCAGAGATAATTCTGGCAGTTTTACTGATGGCATATGATGTGTGACTGTTATAGGTGTGGACTTAAATGAAATTGGTCGAAGATCAGCATATGTTCTCATCAGTCAGGCGGCGATACATAAACGTGCTGTGAGGCCACCGGGCCGTCGCAGCTTATCTGTGTACCAGCCTTACCTTGTCCAGCCCTATACTCAAGCGGTTAGTTAGAAGCAGTGTTTATGAAGGACGTTTTATTCACTGTTGCAATTTCCAGCCACACACAGTTTAAACTCTTTGTGTGTTTTCTAGTGACATTTTATGTGGCATGACATTTGTACTGTATTATATTGTATGTTTTGATGCAATCCAGCCTTTCGGCTGCAACACAAATAAATGTTCATTTCATTTTCATTTTTATGCATTCATTTGTTAACACTTGGCATTTTCTGGGCATATGTGGATCTGCAGCAAAGCACGTGTCTGTGGTCTCTTAATTTGTGGTTCTGGTGTAAAACTCCATTGATTCATATGCCACTGTGAGATGTGCATGTCATTTCGTACTAGCTTTTACTAGTACAAACTTGTTTGTGAGTAACAATGAAAAGAAAATGAATAAGAGAACCTGTGGTTGCAGTTTACCAGTGAGATGGCAGAAATATGGTACTGGCATCACAAGTGAAAAAATACCAAATTGCATAAACCTCGAGCATGTGTCGCTAAATAATGTGCATCAGTACATCGCTGAAATAAACAAATACAAATGGGATATGATCGGATGCAATTGTGAGTGTAAATATGATTTTTCAGGTGGACCAGGTAAAGCCATCAAATGAAGAAGCTGAGATGCAGGAAACCTTAGAGAAGAATGGTATTTCAGAACCTGGCAACACTTGTGATGATGCTGATGATGCTAGTGGTGGAACTCAAAACCATGATACTAACCAGCGTAAGTTATAATAACACCATGCAATGTGCAGCAAAAATACGTCTAAACTAACGTCTAAACTGTTAAGCTACCAGGCTTACTAAGCTACTAAAGTATGGCCTTTTCCCAAATTTGGAAACTGAACTTACTAATATCATTTTCCCATGGCAAACTTTTATGTTCACCAGATTCACAGAAATTTTTTGGCTATCAAGACCAAGTCTGAAGTAAATCCAGAGTAGCAGACTGTTTAAAAACTTCATTAATTATGCTGTTGTAAAACTTTTAATATTAAACAAATGTCTATTGATTTTTTGCTGATTGAACCTAGACTTATGACCATAGTCTGAGTATTAGCTGAGAGGCCCAGTGTAAGCTGTGTGTTACACTAATTGATATTATGTATGTTTATTTCAGCTGATGATTCCATATCAGGAAAGAAGACAACTGATGTCAGCGAACTTTCCGCTGACAGTGTCCGTCTTCAGAAAGTAGCAAAAGTTCATGATCACCATGAAGATGTGACAATTACCAAACGTCGTCGGACAATTGCAGTGTCCACTGACATAGCAGAAGCAGTGGCTAGTCATGTTACAATGATCAAACATGGCCGCAGGTTTAACAACGCCAGAACAGAGATGTCAATGAAGTTGATCAACAAGCAGCAAACAACGGAGCCACAGTCGGAGCTGGAGCAGGCTTTCAGCAGGCTGCGTAGATGTGCATCTCAGACGGCTCAGACTTCAGTTCGCTCTGAACACAACCGAAAAGTTTATACTCAAGAGTCTAAGCCTGCACGTTCCAAGCCAGTCACGTCACAAAGCGTTACCAGCCCTGTAAGTTCACAACCTGATGATGCTAGGTTTTACCAGCTAGGCAGGGATGGGCTTTCCAGACTCGGTCCTGACTGGAAGTCTATGTCGTCTTTAGCTTCAGAAGTAAATGAAACTCAGAAAACATCATCGGCTAAGAGTTCACAGACCTCACAACCAGAGGACATCCACCTCATGCCTAATACAAAAGTAGCATCAGCTCCTAGTGTTTCTAATAGTCACTGCTTTTCTGGCAGTGCTAAGGCAAAAACCACCACAGAGGTTAAAAGCCATGCTCAAAGTGGAGTCAGCCATTCTGTGGCGGTTGAGAAGTTGTCTACAAATAGGCCGGAACTAAGAAGCAGTGATAAGAAGTCAACAAAGCCAACAGAATGTACTAGTCATTTGATGCCACCTGTTACTCAGTCCACTGAAATATCTAAAACCAGTGGCAATGTACAACCAGGAGGCAAACTGGATTTGGGGACATTGGTCAAAACCAGTGACCCATCGCTGAACTCAGAGATAATTTCTACAGACGTGGGAGAACAGCAAAGAGATTGTGTCGGTAAGGAGAAGCAGACGTCCGCGCTTACAGCAAGTGAAGCACTAGCATTGTTTACTAGTCAGGAAAACATTTCTCAAGTCAGTCCAAGATCAGATGTTGAGTCACAACAGACAGCTGCTGACCGCCAGTTCCTGAGACAGAAGTCACTTTCAAGAATAACCGAATGCCATGTGAATAGTCCAGCCATCCAGCTAGTTCGCCGATCCTTAGATGCTTCTTTTGACGACAGCTTGCCGCAAGGGCTTCGCTCTTGTGCGGAGTGGAAGATGGACGACAGCGGCAATCGGCTGGATAAAAAGCTGCGGAAGTCCCACAGCATTGCTCTCAAACCGTGCAAAGATCCATCCCAATCTGACACGAACGCAGGGGCCAGATCGGTACTGAAGCGAACAACGTCTGCCATTGATAGCCCACCCTACCATTCACCGGTGCACCGAGATGTCGTGCTGCGTACAAGAGAAGTAAAAGATTCGGCAGAATCTGCCGACAAGCCGTATAGTGGAACTTTAGCTTGTGATAAGACACAGCCGGTTGATAATGTAGCTGGAAGCCATGTGCAGGACTGGCGCCCACTCAGAGCTGATGGTCAGTTCGGTGCTGCAAAAAAACTGGCTTCAGTTGCAGTATGCGATGGCGTACCGGGCGAGCCAATCTGGTTTGCATTGGCCCGACAGAAAACGCTGAGATGGAACGAGGGCAAAGTGTGACATATTTAAGCTTTGTGAATGAGTGATGTTTGGGGTTCAGTAGCTGTAGCAGTTTTACCACTAGTGCACTGCACCATACTGTTGATCGATTGTTATAGTGGTCAGTTTGACAGCATCTAAAGACAGATTTGTTCCTATGATTTATTTTACTGTTGTCACGTTGCTTCACATATTTTGCCATTTAAATAACTGTCACATTGGAATAATAATGTGTGAATGTACTAGTCTAGTGTAGGTTACATTTGTTTGGTTTATTTTACGTCGCAATATATCGCATTAAACATACCATAATATTTTTTGTTATTTACTTAGTATTCTATTTGTTGTGGCATCTTGTTATTGGAATATGTTGACTATACAAATAATGAATATTATATTTACAATTACAGTGTAGTAGAGTACTGTTTTGGTGATAACCGAATTATGTTACTGGGTAGTGAACTGAACAATAAGCATTATTGTTTACTATGATTTCAAATATATCATAATATTTTTGTTATTTACTAAGTATTCTGTTTGTTATAGTCTTTTATCATTGCAATACATTTACCTTGTGTCGATATTAGTACAGTTTTTTGTGAGTGATAACTGAAATGTTTGTTAGCGAAACTGTTTTTCAATCAATTTCGCATAATGCATTCCATCCTAAATTTCTAATGATTGGTTGTAATGTTAATAAAACTATCTTTGATAGTGTTATTATGTCAAGTATCTTTCTAAATTTACTGCATTTGATGCTCTGACAGTTTTTAAGCGTGAAAGCAGCTACTGCTTTAGCACGTCTTAGCCATCGCAATTGTCCGTCCGTCCGTCACACGGGTGGATCAGTCAAAAACGGTGCAATTTAGAATCACCAAGTCTTCACCGTCTGCTGCCTACAAGACTCTAGTTTCAGTAACTGTAAAGCTTTTTCATAAATTCGAAGAGGGTCACCTTGAACGAGAGTGCTAAATGAGAGGGGGGTAGGAAAAATTTGTGATTTTTAGCCAGTAAGTCACTGTATCTCAATAACGGTACAAGATAGGCCTAGGTTACTATTAATCACTAATAGGAAGTCGTACACTGGCTCTCGATTGCCACCGAATTCAATGACCTTGAACGCCAAAATAGGGTTTGGATTTTTTGGCAATTTCGGGCTGCAAGACACATTTCAACAGTGATTTGCACAGAAATCAATTGAGATAGACATGGAGAAGCTGCGTATGACATTTTCAGCATTGAACGTAGATTTCGACGGTCCAAGTCTTGATTTTCTAGGTTCAAGAAAGTCTGCGTATGAGGGCATCAAAGAGCAGTACCCCTGTAAAAGTCGTTATTTTACCACTGTTGCCAGTCTTTCGCAAAATCGGTTGCAGATAGGCATGGGCATGCTGTCATCACAACAAGCACTAGTAACAAGCTTTTCAGTCGTATCAACATCGATGACTTTGAAAGACCCTGAACTTCCAAAATAAGGGGTTTCTATTGATTTGTGCGATCTTTGGCTGCAGCGCACACTCCAAGAATGAACTGCGATGAAATGGCTGAAGATAGACTGACAGTGTGCAAACAGGAACTGTTATAGGCTTTCACGCATCTCGTGAGCATTAGCTCAAATTTCTTGTTAGACATGTTGTTTAAAACTATTTTTTAAAAACAAATTCAGGCTCTTTTTTTGTGAATTATTTTCTATTTTTGCAAGTTTCTGGTAAGTACTTGTCAAGAAATTACTGTTTGTTTTTTTTCACATATCACCACTTGTCACCAGTGGAGATTTGTATTTAGCAATTGAACGCTAGCTATTGTGATTGTACATTTTTGTTAATTGTGATAAATTTCTACAATGTTGCATGATGGTTGTTGGTTTTTACTCGCATTTACGTAGAAACTGTTTGAATATTTTGTTTACTAGTAGTTTCATTGATAACAAGTGCCTCCAAAGTCATGCTATAATGGCACTGTACATATTTATTATTATCATTAAACTTATTATCAGTAGAGTTCTAGTGAATGTCACCCACTGCATGTAGCTAGAAAAACATTTAGTTATAGTTCAGTTGTATCACACAAGGCCACTTTTACCTTGGCCAAATTACTGCGTACTATCTGCATATTTGTGTATGCAAACTTCTCAAGAGTATTATGAAGACTCCAGTTCTTTGGGGTCACATGATTAAAACAGTTTATTGTAGGGTCATCATTTTCGCCCCAGTTTTGCATCCCAAATGCAATGTTATTTCAATAGGATACTTAATGAATTTAGTATTATCTGCCATTTTAGAGTGCTCAAGCTTGTCTTCTTTGTTCACATTCTGGGGTACTTTCTCTTGCTTACAGATTAATCTCATTCATGTTGTCGCATCATTGTGTCGACATTATCCCAAAAACTTAATTACACTAGGCTAGGCTTGTTTGCTTACTGCAACTGCTTTTCATTGTTTTACTCACCGCTGTGTACCACTGGTGGATCGGGTTGCCAACTCTTTTTTTTTTTTGGCTGAAAATACCAATGGCAACATATTTTGCTGACAAAACATGCTACATTTTCAACAATACAATCTACAATAAAATCAGTTGCTGCAAAATTAATGACAAAGTTGAGTAATTGCCAGACCAAGAAGTACTTTGCCTATTTGAATAATGCCAGATGCCAAACTGCTGATTAAAATGTTTACAATCGAATTTGTTTGTAAATGCCTTACTTGGCATTTGAAAATGGCAGGTGACAACCCTTCCGATTCACGAGCGCAATCCACTTGTGAAAAAGCGAGTACAGCGTGCATGCTCTATTACATGTATATCTGAAATTGTTGTTGTTGTTGATAAATCAGTTGTTAACTTAGTTAATTGTGCAGTATTTATTATTTATTCCATTATTTATGTATGTATTGTGTAGAACTGCATTATTTATGACAAGTTTTTTCAAAATGTGGCCATTACTTGAACTCTACAATTTGGTTAGTATTAATGCATTGGTTTATTTCCATCAATCCGAGTCTTTTGTATTCATAACAAGAATATGTTATGGAAAAGGGTTTTATTTTAAACTGTTGGCTAGCACTGTTGTAGAACTAGGACTGAATTTCAGCTTGGCAAGAAAGTCATAAACTAGAAACAACCACATATGTAACGAATGTTATCACTTACAACTAAAGCAATGTTGCCATGACTGTTAGCAGAAACAGACATACAACAAAATTGTTGGTTACACACATTCAATGTTATCCACAGTAACATCCACAGTTCCCTCAGGACAAACTGTACAGTCAGTACATGCTGGTACAGTGCAGTACCATCTGAAACTACACCAGGTGGCCAAGTGTCATAATGCTATACTGATGGTGGAAAGTCGTGAAGCACGCTGCAAGTAAAATAAGTAAAATTTCATATGTAAGTGCATCTCTAGCCAATTTATATCTAGGATCACAAACATTTATCTGTGTAAGATACATTGAATCATTCATGCGGTCATTCTATCGAAACTCTTGACAAACGAAGTGATTGAACTGCTGTGGCTGGCTACAGTAAGCAAAGCACTGACAAAGGGGTAAAAGGAAATTATTATAAAATTAATAATAATTCTCTGCAAGAATTAATTTTGAATAAAATAAGCATAAGCTTTAAAAGCATGAGAGTCTTGTGTACGGATGTTTCTGAAGTGACGGAAATGCTGACAAAGCATATAAAAGTTGCTCCACACTGGAAGACCACCAAATCTGACGGACAGAGCGTTTGGAGAATAATTTGCCATGTTTGAGCGCACAGAAAAAAGGCATATACTGACAACAATTATCACCATGTATAGTACAACGTCGTTTGCATTCCTGTGGTTTTAGAAAATTAAAAAGCAAACTGTAACAAGCAGTAGTCCCTGGAACCGCAGTCGCTAAGGCCTCGGACTCAACCAACCGTTAAGTTAGCGGTACGTGCTAAGGTAGTGGTCTCCATACCACTACCACCGATAAGCTACCGGTTTTAGCAGTTTAACGAAATAAAATCAAATCAAATCAATGTGTTGTTCTCACACTGCTGCAAGCACAGCCACCATCGCAAGTGTAAGTTTCCTTGTCGGTCGTCAGTTCTGCAGTGTAGCATGGAAGTTACTAATGTGACTGAGTGAGAAAACGGTAGGCTATTGTATGTCGTTACGAATCACGTAAAGGTTGTTGCTTTTAGGTCTCAAAAACTAAGACAGACGTCTTAGCGGTCCGAACTGCCGCTATTTTAAAAGCTTAGCGGTTGAAATTAACATTTTGGGTTTTATGTGACCCACACAATCACTGAACATAAACATAATGAAAAATATGTGGAAGGTTATAAAACTTCATGTGCAGCTCCATGCGTGCATTCTGCAACGAACTTGTTCAGTAAATGCACAGAAAGAATTTATAACAAAATACTAAAACTTCAGGTAAGTGCTTATGTTAAAATAATGTTGTTTATGATGTTCGAATTTAACAGACAAGAAATGAATCAGTCGTTCACGCTGCCGCCATTCAGACACACTTTTGGCCACATGGTGTATATTACAATGGGGCACAAAAAAATGGACACACCTGCCATGCAACATATAACCACAAAACTAAGATTTTCTTACCATCTGCTTTGCAACTGGTGCAAAACAATAAACACATAAACCAGACTTCTATTAAAACAAGTAATCTGGAACCCCAGCTTATATAAATGCATGATAAGTTTTACGGTATATGCAGATGGCTTCAGTCAACTCTTGACAAAAGTTATTGTTCACACTGAGGACCTGCACTATCGATGCAAACAGTGGGTTATCACACTAATCTGGCCTGCAGTGGATTCATGACCACCTAATGTAGAGTGGCTCTCGGGGGCTGAAGTCTGTGCATCAGCCAATGTCAAAGTTGGTGTGTGTTAAACTGTCAGTGGCAAACTACGTGCAGCTTAGACAAAGACACTGTCGTGTGACAGTACGGTCGATGGCACTGCACTAGGCTGAGTTACTCTGAAGCATCAGCATCTGCTTTGCTGCTCTTCCTGGGGGCTGGAGACGCAGACCTGCTGGCACTTTTACGCGGAGAGCGCGAGCGACTGCGTGAACGACTTGCCGAGTGACTATGTGACCTTCAACATAGAATACACAGCAATATCGACAGTCTAAATCATGCATCATGCAAATAGTCTAAGATTGTTTTCAGAGATCTCAAACTTCCATCGACATTGCTGCACTCACCTGGCAACCTGCTAATGTTGACCAATTAGGACTTAATACAGCCGTTATCTCCTAATAATACAGAATCCTTGGTAATGATACGGACTAGACAAAAATAATTCAGATTATGATGAAAACATAACCACTTACTCTCTGGAATGGCTCCACTAAATTTCATCAAAATCCATTTTCAATCTTTTCTAGTAATCCAACTGACAAAAATCAGCTGATCAATGCAAACATGAACTCCTATGCCGATTCGCTTCTAGTGAGGCAACTTAACAAGTCTTATTAGCCAACTGTACCAAAACTCAGCACCAGACTAGACTGAAATAAACAAAAAATCGCTATGCACGCTCCCACAAAAACACAGAGGAGCAAATATCCATGTCCATATTATCAGTATTTATGACACACGGGCTGACTTCGTTGATAGTGACTAGTGAGTGTCGCAATATGATGAAGCAGAATCAAACAAGTAAGAGTGAATGGACTGGATGTATTTTTGACGGCACTGCCAACCTGTTGCGACGTTTTGATGCTGATTTGTCCTCAATCAGACGCAGACGCTTGCCGTTCAGTTCCGTGTTGTCCAGTTTGTCAATCGCTCGTCTCATCTCACTGTATGATGCAAACTCCACCACTCTGTCACAGTTCAACACACAACACGCAGCACATTACACAAGAAGAACCTGGAAGCCAGATATATACAAGCTAAGCTGTAGAATGTTTGTGCATAGCTTATATTAATATTATGCAATGCATAGTTTATCCACAACCACACTAATGGTCACGCTTATGGTACAAGGTTGTCATCTGTCATTTGTAACAGATGTACTGTGGCTAAAAACTTGTGTTTCATCTTAGCGAAAAACTGTCTAAAGCAACAAATAGGGCTGCCCGACTGCTACCCTACGGTACCAAATCAAACACCCCTACAACCTACATTTCCCGAAAAGGGGTTACTAACTGCACCCAAATAACTGCACTGGAAACCGCATATGAGTAATGTTTTGGGGTGTTGCTGGAAATTTACGTTCACATGTTATGTAAGTAAGAAACTATGTTTACATTTGTTCACCTTCGAGTGCAGGTTGGTGTGGTTGGATATGGCTGCCATAGCAACAGATGGTCTTCTTGTATACCATCAAACAGACCAGAGGTAAAGAAAGATCACAGATCACAAGCAAAGCTTCTGACATAAATTTGAAATTGCACTGATCTCTGCTAAATATCTATGTAGCCCAACATCTAAGAAAGTATGTAAATTTTATTAGAAAATGCTGCGAGAATAAGCTGTATATGAAGTTTAAAAACAATATACACTGTACAGTCAAACCTGTTAAATACCACATCTGTGGGACTGCCAAAACTGTGTGATATTAACCAAAGTTGACATTAACAGTAGCTGCCATAGTAGTCTAACCAATTGTAATATTAAGAAAACATGTGAGATCACTGATAACAATGAAAAATGTATTGATTCAATAATTCCAATTTTAGACACAACATTTTTTTGCTTAGTGCTGGCGACCACTTTTTGTATAATTTTTATCTTAAAACCTAAGTCAAGATCGACACGTTTACGTTTAGCCGCCTCAGTGAATGCCAGCAGTGGAAGCCAGCATGGCTGCAGTCTTGCTGCTGGTGGGGTGGCAGTAGGTATCTGTCATCAATCTGGCTCACACACAATGACTGGCTTGTTTGCTGCTGATGTGGTTGCAGTGGCTGAGCAATAGATAGACCACCCACCATGCACATAGACCACTGACCCAAATTCTATTCACACACAGGACTGCCGCCTGCCGAGCGTGCCTGCTGTTTATCACAGTGAAGCACGGTAGTGCTGACACTGTAAGGGCGATGAACGTTAAGTATAGGAAATGGCGTTTGGGGGGTCCTGTAACTTCAAAACCCAGATCAGTGAATGCTAATGCCCATAGTAGAAAGACACATCCAGGCATGTCTGGATTTTAGTCTATCGTTCTGTCTGCATGTGCGCGCATTCTCACAAGCGGCTTTCACAGTTTACAGTGCCTGCTGTTTATGACTATAAAGTGCCCACCTACTGGTCTACTTTGTGATATTAAACGGGGCAATTAAAGCCATTGGGCTTAGAAACGTGTTGACATTAAGTGATATGTGACAATATGCGGAGTGACAATAACCGGAGTTAATGTCCTTTGATTACTACAGGCGTTGGCCGGGGATAAAAATTTATGTGACTATAAGCGGATTCTGATATTAAGCAATGTGACATTAAGTGAGTTTGACTGTACAATTAATAAATCAAAACTCTTTACACTGAATAGTGCCATGTGTTGCAATCAAATCAATTATTTAAGCTTACAAAAAGTATGGTTTATTTAAAAGTCTAAAATACAACACAGTACTAACCCTTCATTTTTGTGTTCCCTGTGAGCGTCAGCATAGGTGACTTCGCCAGCTTGTCTCATAAAGTCCTTCAAATCCTGCCGTCAGACACAGTCATCAGTGTTCACAGTTTTGCCACGCGTTCACTGATGAGAAAGATAAAAATGCTGTCGGTTGAAAATTCAAACAGCAGAGACCGAGCAAGATGAAAGCAAGATTTATTCAGAAGTCAACCTGGTTATCACTTTCCACATCAATTTTTACAATCAGACAGATGGTTTCTAATTATCAGATATATTACTAGGCAGGTGCAGGCATGTGCCTGCAACCAAACAAATCTCCAAATACTTGTTCGTGAAGTATTTTTATTACTACTGCCACTGTACAATTGCTTATTAATGACAGACTATCCACAGCAACCACAACAACTAGATGCATGCAGACACACAGCGAGCGCAGAATAATCATTACCTGCAGCTGCATGTATGACCAATGACCGTGCGCGATTGTTTGACTGACAAGAGTGTCCACCCACCGCCTTGCCTGGTAGGCGGTGCCTTGCCAGATGGGCCGGACATTGATCATTGCATTGATCACTGATTGGCCATCTTGACTGTCAAGATCACCAGTGACTGGCCAGTGAAAGACTGATTGCCTGATTGAGCAGGGTGTGAGACTGAACAGTGTGCCCTTCTCTGTGTGCCTTCCATTGATTCACTGACTGACCAAATCACCACTGCTTGGTGAGACGCCCATCTTAAGACAAGTTTAAAGTGATGTGATATAAACAATCTAATGCATTCTAATCCAATGCAAAAATATTACAAAATACTGTGTTACACTTAACACTGCACTGTCACTGAAATAATGCTAATGCTTAATACAAAAGCAGTTTAAAAAGTGACGTACTTTTCACACATAGAAATGCAACATACAATTCAACTACCGGTAATAAAGCAGATCATGATGTTATAATGCAGTAATAACCCAATCAAGAATCCAGTTGCTATTATGAGACTGTCACAACAACACAAGCCGGCAATGTCAGCTATATAAGATACCTGCCAGCTGCAGCGTGATGAAAGGTTTTCAACAATGATGCGATAGTCTGTGCGCGTCGGAGGACCATACCTGTACAGCAAAGCGTATGGTAGCACTGGCAACATTCTATCATCAGTCTAATAATCAACAAAACTCTATTCCAGATTCTAACGCAACTCACTGCATCAGCTCACTAAAGTCCAGCACAATACAAACAGAAAATGTTTAAATAAGATAGCTGATCGTAAGCGAAAATCACAAAAAACTACCAAGAAAACTTGTATATCAGCTTACAGTAAAAAAACTAAAAATATAGATAAACCCTATGTCTGAATTTTACAGAGCTGTGTGATATATTGAAGATGACATCCAGAATAAGTTACAGACGTGCACAGAATCCACAAACCTGTCACGAGAACCACCATAGCCACCACCATAGTCACGATAACCACCTCCTCCACTACGACGTGGTATTGAGTATCCACGATCCAGATCACGACGCAAGTCCTCTCCACGAGGAGTGCCCTTGGCATGTTCCACGATCACTCTGCACAATGTCATACCGAGTTAACAGCAACAAAGCGAACAAACTTACCAGTTACAATCAACACAAGCTGAATCTATGCTTTAAGCAAGAACCAACAATGTTTACATTTCAAAGTATGAACTAAGAACCTAAAACAGCAGACAGAATTTCAATGCGAGCAGAAAAATCTATATACAAAAGCTGATTATAGTTCGATTTGGCTATATATCAAGGGATAACAAAATGGATAATAACAACATACTAGTATTTAATTCCTAACTAGACCAGTGAATTAATTAACACTGCAACAGAACTCATATGAAAAGCAACGTTACCTTTCTCCACACAGCTCACGTCCATTGAGTTCATAAACTGCATCATCAGCATCACGGTGATCTTCAAAGTCCTAACATAACCAGCATCAGTTGCGATGTTGTTAATATTATGACTACGCAAATTTACAAATGTGCAATCATAAAAATAACCATCTGCTTCACTATGTAGGTTGATTTTTTTAGATTTTATTTCCTGACACAAGAAATTCAATTCCCAGGACTCGTAAAAAATCAAACTGACCACACATTGACCATGCGCATACTGACTACTGACGTTCGGCCTCAACACTTTCTGCAGAGATGATGCTGTGGCTACTGCACAATAACACTGTCGGCGAAACACCACGGGTCATTTTTACCAATTACCACATTCTTTGCACAGCCATCAGTGTGGGTCAGTCCCTTATATGAGCTTAGATCAATTATCAGTAACGTTCACAATTACTACTTCCAATGGTTGGCATAGTAAACTAAATACTTCCAGAATTGTCTGTCACAAACTTTTACATCTTCCAATCAAAAGCATCAACATTAATAAAAAAAAGTATACTGAAAACAGAATAACACTGATTGAATAGTGAACAAAACAATGTTGTGTGTCAATATTGCTTTTAAATGTGAAGCAGCATAATAAGAAACACAGCCGACAATGCTAAACTACGCAGGTGATGCAGACAATGGCAACACGGCTGACATTACAGCGAGAGTGTCAGCCAAGATGACGAGTAAGTCAAAGATCATGGCTGAGAACATCGATTTTAGCACCTTCTTTGCCTGGGTTTGCAAATCACCTTGTTAGACCCTTGTGACCATCTGGGAGCCCTCACTGTAACCAAACTCTGTTTAAGATTAATCTTACTCCCTTCACAAAGGTTAACCAGCTAACCGGTCCTGTCTTCAGAACCGAGCCTGAAAGTGTAAGTCCGGTTAACCGCATGAATAGGGACCAACTTAATTCACAATTTCACGGCCATGACATTTTCCGTGAAATTAGCCTTCTTCCGTGAAAAATGCCGATTTCCGTGAAATTTTAGCGATGTTAGTTTAATTTATGACAATTCCAGAGTGTTATCAGCAGCTTCTGTACGGATGTTGCTGTTTGCTACGTGTCGCACTTCAGCACTAAGTAGTTGACATTGACTGTCTTGAGTCTTGACTTAGTGTAGTAAATATTCGTTGTTCTGAAATTTCTTCATTTGCAA
>Ga0056128_1000480_pt1 | contig 36006 bp, 18 predicted proteins | sample WorMetLIZISLAND2_FD_71113 | JGI IMG/M metagenome (GOLD analysis project Ga0056128, IMG submission 71113) | Marine gutless worms symbiont microbial communities from Max Planck institute for Marine Microbiology, Germany - Olavius geniculatus... ...
TGATAGATTTTGGGCAGAACAAGAAGTTATGTATGATTGGAAATCTGAATTAGCCGGAACCGGAGATAGATCGGAGTATGTCGAAAAAAGTGATTAGATTATTAGTATAATTTATTACATTATGATACAGATATAGAGGGACTTTTAGTGCCTGCATCCATTTATCTCCATTACTGATTACTGATTACTGATTAAATGTCACAAGTGGCATAATGACAATACGTTGTCAATTGACACCTATGACTGTTGCATTTAACCATGTTTTCGTCATTATTGTAGGTTAATTGTTATCAAGAGGGTAAAGAGATTTGTAAAAATCACAGTATATCTCGCTATCCAGACTTGAAGGTTTTTAGGAATGGTGCAAAGGCTTTTGATTACAATGGACCACAAGATGCTGGTATGTTTACTACTATTATTTGTAATTCTTGTGTGTGTATGTGCACTGTGACTGTGCACAGTGGCATTGTGGGTTTAAAAAAGTAGGTAGGGCAAGAAGTTGCATTTTTTCGACAGATGCTGAAAATCTCCATCAGAGATGATTATGGGTGCTCAAAATTGCAATTGTGCATTTAAATTTCTGTAAAATGGGAGGTTTTAGCTTCACATTTTGCATTTCTAGATGAAAATTTCTGGACAAGAAGATTTTCTGAAATTTTTGACAGCCCAAAATTTGGGGAGGGGCATTTGCAGTTGCACCTTTATTCCCCCCACTCTCCACAGCCATGATGCCACTGTCTGTCTGTGCACCTGTGTAAGTAGGTGTTTTAGCTTATTTATCAATTTTCAGTAGTCTAATCTGGGTTATCTAGTATTTGTTGTTGCAGAAAAAAACTTTGCTTTAATTTGAAAATATTTAATCTTTTAAAGAGTAATTTCTAAAAAGACAAGTACATTATTGGTTAATTTGAAGTAATTGTCACTATCGTATCCTTTGTTTCAGTGGCAGATTTAACTTTAATTCTAAACGAATTTGTTACATTATTTTTATTCATTTTTTGCAATTTGTACAAGATAAAACTGTGTGCATTACATGGCTGTTGATGTTTGTTACGTTTGCATTTAACATACTGGACGTGTAAAAGTTGATGTCAGGTAGTAGTGCTGTTTATTGCTGCATTCAATTACTTTCAGACTTGTGAGCAACAAATTTTGGTAGTAACTGATTGTTATTATTATTTTATTTTTAGTGTAATACAAAATAGTTCACTTTTAGTGAATACACTATTATAATTGATAACAAATTGATTACAAAATTAAAACATTCATGTGTATATGATGAGTCAATGAAGTTGTACAGTTTTTCTCCCTCCGTTTTTTTCCTCCTGTAGTTTGCCAATGTTGTAGATGGAATGGTGGAGTATGTCAAGAAAAATGTTCCACTGATATCAAAGCAGCTGATGTCCACTGATGATCTAGAAGCTTTTATCAGTCGTGCTGACTACTCAATAATAGGTGAGCTTATTTCTTTATGGTCTGAGAAAGCATTGCAAAGTACAGTATATACCCGGTATGGGGACACACTGTCAACAAAAATGATCACATCTTTCTCCAGAGAATATTAACGTGATTCTGGTTTGCCTGTAAGACTGGAATGGATGAAAACCGTCTTCTGATTGTGTATCAGTGCATTTGTGATAGCTGTTACCTGAGTAACTGACAACAATTTTAAGCAAAAACATATGTGTTTATGCAAGTGATAATAGCTTAGTTTTTGATCAAAATTAATGACTAATTAATTATTAATTGACTGTAAACTTAACTGCTTGTTTGGTGATCCATATATTTAACATTTTTCTGTTTCACCAAATTTTAGTTTTTCATGTTTATATTGCCATTTCGTGTGTCAGGATTTTTTGAGAGGAAGGATTCTGTGATATTTGAACGATATGAAATGTTTGCATCGACACTGAATGAATATTTTCAGTTCGGTCACACATTCAGTGAAAACGTGCTTGAACATTTTGGATACAAAAAGTAAGTAGTTACAGTTTATGTTCACAAATACTGCAGTACTTGCCTGCAAGAGAATTGAAAAATGTTGTTTCTAAGAAACTTGCGTTATCGATGTCATTTTTAGGCAGCGTATGATAACTTTGTTGGCTTTACTTAATTATTTAGCCACACGTAGTATTATGTGATATGACACAATCATTTTAGCAGTTTTTTTCCAGATTTAACTTTAGTTGACTTTTGTGAATGCCAGATTAGTGTTCTGTTCTTCTGGCCTAATTTTTCTGCCAAGAGTCTGTCTGCCTTCCATTCACTGGTGACATTGAGCACGTCATTTATAAAACCAGACATTTAAGACAGAAAGTCATGAAAAGAGTAAATTGCATAAATCAGTTAATATTTTATTACAGTTTTCATAGAATCGTGATAGAAGTTGTACTGGTGGTTGTGGCATAGTATAACTACAAGGTGGGCCAAAAAACGTGGCACTTTACCTTTGTCCATATTTTCACCAATTATTGACCGATTTTCAAAATTTTCTTTCACTGCCACACTCTGCAGACAACTTGCAATAACGTTATCATTACATATCCGACCACACTGTAAATGCGTCTCTACACAACTTTGTGAAACATCAATGAAATATGCATACATAACGATAATAACAAACAAACATTTTGGTAAAATTGAGAAAAAACACTTCAGACTAACATTGCAATAAGTGATCTCTATGACACTAAACTGTGTGGGTCTAACACAGTCTTGTGTCATACAGATCATTCATCGCAATGTTGGTCCGAAGTGTTTTTTTTCATGTACGTAAATTTTTGTTATTATCGCTAGTTTTTGCTTATGTTCATATTTCACAAGGTAGTGTAGAAATGCATTTACCGTGGTGGTATATATAATAATCACATTATTGCAAATTGTCTGCAGATTGTGCCAGTGAAAAAATTTTGAAAATTGGTCAATAATCGGCAAAGATATTGCCAAAAGTAATATGCCACGTTTTTTGTGGCCCACGGTGTAGTAACGTGAAGTCACAGGTAGTGTACATACTCATGCTTCTGCACTGGCTTAATGCAGAAATAAGCATGTAAAATAACTAATACAAGTCAAATATGTATGATACAATCTTGCTTATGGTGATTTCAGCACGTTTCTTATCTTTCGTTCTCGGCGTATTCAGTCGAAGCTGGAACCTGACTACGTTGAATATCACGGCGTCTACAGTCCAATGAAGATGAAACACTGGCTGCTGACGAATGTGTAATAAGCTTGCTTTTTAGCACGTCTAACTAGAAATTAATGTCAGCATTTAATGATTATTGTATAGCCATTACTAGTTAATTTGACACTATTTTTGAAACTGAGTATTTATACATTAAACGGGTTTGATGGTTGTTACTTAATGGCAATGTTCCAACGTTATGTTTCAGGTTTGGTTTGGTGGGTCACAGAACAAAGCTGACTGCTTCTTTCTTCAGCGATCCTTTAGTCGTTGTCTATTTTGATATCGATTATGTCAAGAATGCCAAAGCTGTTAATTATTGGCGCAACAGGTTGTGTTCATGTCCACTTTTGTTAATGTTTGTTGGTATTAATTAATTTTGTATTTTATCATAGCTAATTTACTTAGCTATAGAGTTAAGTCATTAGTTTGTGATCTGCAAAAATTACTTGCAATTGTTTAGCTCAAGATGTTTTTTTTCTTTTTCTTTGTTGTATTCTGCAAAATTGTTTCATCATTTCTTTCATGCTGCTGGTTATTTACCATAAAGTGTATAAAATATCATTCCAGCCTTCTCTAGATATTTTTTATTGATACTGACTTTTAGGGTCCTAGCCCAACTTGTGGTGAGCAACTAACTAGGATGTTGAATAACACCAGCAGTATTAGTTGTGTTAGTAGGAACAGTATAGCTGCAGCAGCAACAGCAGGATTATTTACTGTTGTCAAGTTGTATGGTGATCATCATAATAGCGTTTAACAGACTCGGCACTGCTGGATACTTTTAGTATGTATTTTAAAGAACAGAGCATTTTTGGTCAGACTGGTCAAAACCAACGTGTCAGGAAAAAATGCATTACTGTTGGAACTGATAGCTGTCGTGGATTCCTGTTGTAGAATACTGAAAGTGGCACAGACGTTTGAAAGCAGCAATGTTACTTTTGCGATGTCCGATGCTCAAGACTTTGAAAAAGAATTAGCTGAACTTAGCATCACGCCAGACCCAACACAACCTACTGTGATTGGTCGCTACAGTGCTAACCAGTCATACGTCATGAGAGAAGATTTTTCGTAAGTTTTGTCAGCACCCTTTTTAATACTCAGTCATTCTCTATTGTTGTCATTGTTTTCTTAATTTTGTTTCAGCAGCTTTGAAATATAATTACATTGAAACGTAGTAACATTATAATATAACTAAAATTATATACGTACAGATGATTACTTCATTTCATTGGTATATTGTTATTATTTAATGGCAGTTTACCAAGACGAGTCTTAGTAGTTCTCCAATCCAATGAAATATACAATGAAATAAGATGTTATTAACTGTTGCAGCTATATGCCACGTGGCATTACCAAATGGTGTATGTATTAATTACACGGGAATTAAATTTTCAGCAATAAACGTGCATTTAAATAATGCTTAAAGATCCCATCAAACCTCATGTAGCCACACTACCTCGTGAAATATTATGAGCATTTGCTAATTCTTGTTTAATTTTGCCCATGTAACCAAGGCGTGTAAAGATAGTGTCTCGAGTTTGCAAATACACCATGTGCAGAAAAAAGTAACCCCCTAAACATCATAGAATAGAAACGTCAAATCTGAACGGACACAGTGTAGACTATACAGGCTGCCAGTCAAAGTAGATATCCACAAAAGCCACCAGTTCGTCAGTGATTGCGATACTGAGCTGTATGTCGTGTTTTGTCAGTGTTGAAGCTCTAGAAGCTTTTGTCAGCCGGCTGCTGAATGGAACGCTGAGAGACGAGAGGAAGCAACAGCATAAAGACACAACACAGCTGCCTCTGCGAGAGTCCAACCATGACTCTAAGACTGAGCTATAACTAGAGATGTCGGCCAGTGGCGTTGTGGGTTAGAAATATAAGCGAGGCAGCAAGTTGCAGTTTTCCGACTGACGCTGCAAATTTCCAACAGAGATGCTGACATACTGTTGCGAATTTCTGGCAATTTCAATTTTGCCAAGAAATTTCCCCTAAATGGGCATTTTCAGGCCCAAAATTTGTGTTTTTGGATGAAAATGTTCTGACAGGAAGATTTTTTGACAGCCAAAAATTTTGGGTGGGCAATTCCCCTTACCCCCTCCCCTTCCACGACATAACTGTTGTCAGCCCAGTGTCAGCTTATTATGTGGCTATCCACATAAAGTAGTGCTACCATAACTCTAATTGTTGACCTTTTGAAGTGAAAATTCTTGTTACTGAATTGGTGTTGTAGCTTGAACATTTTTCAACGCAAAAAAAATTGGTAGGTGGTCATCATTTTTCAACAGAATCACATTCCGCTTGGAGGTTAGAGACATAAGATGTTTTAGTAAATGATATGTAAAATTTCACATGAAAATTTGAAATGGTTGCTGAGAAAACAGTGAATAACTTTAGGGGGCTACTTTATTTTGCCACACCCTGTAGATATCTACTGCCTAGACACTACTCAGTCCTAGGAAGCCAGCATAAAATTAATTAGCTGCAGAAGACACCAGGTAATAGAATGTTTGCAAGTAAAATTAATAACACTGTCAACTGTCAGATGTTAATCAATAAACTTTGGTAAACATCGCACATGATACACTGGTGACGATACTGACAACTCTTTAATACACTAAATGCTATATCAATGTTACAAAGCATGTGAAATGAAAATTGTCAGTGACATTAAATGGCAATTATATCACACAACATTGCCACAAATAAAAAGTACACGCTAGTTCTTTTACATTTACAAAGACAAATATCAATAAATATTAATAGTTAACTCGCAGACAATACAATTTGCATACATTTTGTCACCAACACTTTATTGACACGTTAGATACTAAAAAAATCTTTCTACACAAAAATATGCAGGAGTGGTGCACAAAGACACGACAAACTTGCTTCATGTCTTCAATTACAGAAAAACTGTTGGAAAAGAAATCAGTTGAACATTTAGGGCGCATTGCACCAACATCGTTAAACTTTGAACCCGGGTCAAATCTGAATTTAACCTAGTTCAGCCGTAAATTGCGTTGCACCAAAGCGGTTCAAGCGTTGAACTTTGTTCAATTCTGAACTGCCATCTGACCACCGATCAAATTTTGATCTCGATTCAACTCGCAGTTACGCAAGCGCGCTAGGCAATAAATATTTTCGGTGATACTACTGCTGCAAAAAATTGTCTGATTCGAATCTTATCCTGTCCAAGAACTTCCTCGTATCGAATTATAAGACTTTTAATGCAATTATACTGATGACCTGGATATGTTAGATTTCTACTATATTAGCTTTATGTTCTCTTTGTGCTCGATAAATTAACAAATAGATGAATAAATTGCATTTTTTTGGTGGCGATGTCTCGCTGCTACAGCAAAACATACGATCGAACCCTAACCACAGCAACCAAAACTCATTCGTATCAATTTATAAGGCATTAAATTCAATTATACTTGTGATCTAGATGTCTTACATTTGTGCTATATCTGTTTTCTGTGGTCTTTTTGCTGGACAAATTAATTAATGGATAAATAAACAGCATTCTAGAGTGCCAATGTGCCGTTGCTATGCCGTAGCTATATACGGTAAACATATTATGACAACGGACGTAGAATAATTAACGAATATCTATTGGAACGCAAAATGTGTATCTTCGGGACTTTATCAATGCAACCGTTGATGCGAATATTCTGTAGTAACTATGGGGAAACTTAAAATTCGCACAAATTACGGCCCATCTGTACGGCCAATCAGTTTCATAAGCATTGCGTGTGACTGTGACGTCATTGTAGTTGGCCTGTAGGCCGAGTGTAGCTTGACCAATCAGAGTCGTCCATGGTATAACCACGGCCGTTCAACTGAACGGGATCAGCTGATCCGAGTAAAACTTGGTGCAATGTAATTCAGTGTGAACTTGGTTTAACTTTTGATCTAGTTTCAGCTGAACCAAGATCATGAACGACGTTGGTGCAACGCACCCTTAATGATCGTTTTCATTTATCACACACTGCTACAGTTTCCATACTCAAATGACTTCTACACCTTTTACACATCTCACGAATTATCAGAACTTTTTCGACGTAAAATCTTTGTACAAATTACGACCACAAATAATGCTGAGTATACACTGTGTTCAGAAAAAAACACCCACTCATGTTTTCTTCTATATCTCCGTGGAAAATGATTAGATTTCCACAAAATTTTCAGGGAATGTTTAGAAGGAAGCAAGTATTCCATCAATGTAAAAGTTAAGTATTCTTTGCTACTGGTGACGTCATGCTGACGTCATATATCCATGTTTGTAAATTTTGGATTTTACCGTTGAAAACAGACATATGATGATAAAACAGTGATAAAACACATAATTGATCATTGTGTTGAATGAGCCCAAAAATATGCTAATCCATCACGCAATGTTCAAGTGTGAACTGTTTCATTGGTTTATCTTATTGGCTGAGTATGAGATCCTCAACTATGTTGATGTTGGAAGGCGTACACGTACTGCATCACTGCATGGATGACCACTTGTCTGCTATCTGTCAAACGGCTTGATACTGCCAGTCATGTCAATTCTTTATTTAAAAGTTTTATTTCATCAATATTGAATTGTCTGTCCATTGTCCAGAAACATCTTGCACAAACTTCCGGCTCCATAACCCTTGCTGACTTGCAAAGATTTTATCAAATGTCTGTCTTGAATGGTAAAACACAAAATTTACAAATACGGAAATATGACGTCAGCATAACGCCATCAGTAGCAAAGAATACTTAACTTTTCCACCAGTGGAATAGTTGTTTGCTCCTAAACATTCCCTGAAAATTTTGTAAAAATCTAAACATTTTCCACAGGGATATAGAAGAAAACGTGAGTGGGTGTTTTTTTTTCTGAACACATTGTAGTTCCTGTGTATCACTGTTATCACATTTCCAGCTCCAGTTTTCAGACGTACTGCTGATGTCTGCATCAACACTAAAATAATAACTATTATCAACCAAATTAAAATCTCATCTAGTACACAATCAACTGCACCAATTACTATCAGTGATATTGATGCTGGGCTTCATCAGCAGAAACTGAAAAGTCTGCAGCATATTTATCTGTCCCATTGCTATAGCATATAATGGGACAGATTATAAAATCACTCGTCTGTATGAACACTATGGTAGCAATTTTAATTTGATTTTGATGAAATTTTGCACAGCGATTTGGGGCCCGAAAAGTATGGTAAGATCGAGTTTGGCGGTGAAAATCTCATGACTCCTTCCCCTATTTTCTTGCAGCTCGATGACACCACGATTGTAAACATTTATGCTGAACTAACTAGTTCATCATGGTTACGCTGGCCTTACAAGCTTGCACCACTGTGACCAAGTAGGCCCGTGAGAGCATCAATGGGACAAGATGCCTCATTGCAAAGAACGTATTTATAGTACAAGATGAATCCGAGATAAGACGACAAGAGCATGAAGCTACTATGATTGGTGCAGTGGAAGCAACTGTGACCATGGTTGAGACACCGTAACACATGCCCAAAAAACCCAGTGGGTTTTATTGGATAAACCCACCTAAAACCCACCTCAAAACTTATTTTAATTTCTTCTCCCACTAATAAAGAAATGCTTCGTTGTGTTGACTTTTCAAAACTTTAAACCTATGAATCTGGAAATTCTGGGATATTCATTACATGTGGACAATATCTAGCACTGCTCGTTGTAATACCTTGAAACTCATGAGAATCCACCAAGTTTGGACCTTTCAAAAAAACATTAAAAAACCCACGATTAACCTAAAAACCCCAAACCCTACAAAATCCACTGGGTTGGGTTTCTAAAGAAACTTTTTTCAATGAGTGGAGACAGTATCAGTGGACAAAGTGGTTGTAGCGTCGGACGACTCGGTCACAGCCGGCTGCTGCGCTGGATCAGTCACCGATTGACGGCACACAGGACAGGTTCCATGCTACACGCACATCACACCGACCAGCCTTACCACAGGCTCCCATCGATAAACACAGAATATCAATGCTTAAATCAACAAAATTAAAAAATTTCACACTGCTGGGTTTAGGGGGTCCCTATGAACGAGGAGAAAAAGGAGAACCCAGCCTAAAGACATTATTTTGCCGCTATTGGCTCGTCTGCCATGAAAATGATTGCAGATAGGCACAGACACGCTGCTTATCATAATAAGCACTGGTGATGAGCTTCTTAGAAATGTCAAGATTGATGACCTTGAATGACCTTGAACCCCCAACTAAATGCTTGGGATTTAATTGTGGCAGTACGCCAATCCCATCACATAGCAAACATCAAAGTACTAAAGGATTTCAGTATTCCCTACAAGCTGTCACAATTGGCCAGAAAGTCCCTGTGATGCTTGTATCGACTAAGAAGTCAATACGGCTTTTGCCTGCCTCAACGGCCTGTAGGCCTACGTAAAATCGAGTTATGATTATTAGTCTGCCCGGAAGCGATAGCTTGCGGAGGTGGACTTAAGTTTTACTGCAGATGTTTTATTTTTTATTTATTTTTTTTCAACGCGAGATCTCCAAGACGGGTCGGCCGATTGGCACGAAATTTTGCACGGTGGTCAGTACAAGGCCAAATTTTATAATGCCGGTCCAAAATTTTGGGGGGGCTTAACCCCAAAAAATTTTAGGTGCCAAAAACATGCAAAATTTGGCCAGATTTTGGACGACTTCGAAGTTCGGTGGTGAATATCTCCGGAACAGATGAAGATATTCAAAATCGGATAAATATTTTATCTACCGCGATTCCTCCCGAGTTAGCAGAAACAAGTCCGGTGAACTTTGGTACAGTTACTACAGTAACCTTGGAGATCTCGATGTGAAATCGTACCCACCTAAAGTACCTTTTTTCGGAAGACCATATTTCGGCCCCTAGGGGGTGCTGTGCCCCCAAATTTTTAACTTGGTAGAGAATGACCAAGTCTTATTAGCGCACTCCCCACCGGGACGTGGGTCCCCCTTACAATCTTTTTCAAAGGGGGTCGAAAATTGGCTCAAAATGTAGCGCATTAGCCGCGAGAACTTTGGAGCCAAAGGGAGTGACTTCATGAAACTTTGCCACCTGAGGTGCTACTAGATGGGGGTGATAATGTGGGTACAACTTTTGGGGGGCCCGCCCCCTTAAAATTTGGGAGAGCAAAAACGTCCAAACTTTTTTTACGTTTTACAACAACTTTCGACATTATCTCTGGACTGGATAGAGATATTGACAAGCGGTAAATGGCGTTATCAAGTGCGATTAATATCGCATTGAATAAAAAAATCCGTTGAACTTTAGTCAACTAACACCAGAGATTACACGGCTAATGTTTACCCACCCTAAGTCAACAGTGCGCGTTTTGTGTATGCTAATGCATTTGAGTGCGGGTCACGTGACTTTGCTACTGGGGGAATTTCACCCCCCCTATATTTTCCCCAATTGGACTTAGGGCGCCAGGCGGACTCACGTTGGGCTTTGCCCCAAATTTCTAGTTTAAAACTGGGGCGCTGCCATCCAGCATCCCTACTGCGACAATGACAGTATTCCTGAGCCAAATTTTGCCAACATATTGTCAGTGAGCCAAAACACTGCTGCTCTAAATACTACACTATATACAGGTTTGGCATAAATGCACCAACATACTGAATAGGAATACATAAGCAAACATAGTTACATTTCTTGACGTAAAAGAAGCTGGTTTCATTTCAATTTAATTTAAGCACTAATGAATAAATGCTAGGCAGCTATGAATGTCAAGTGGCACTGTAGTATTACTGACCAGCTGGAGCCAAGTGGATATGCAGACAGGATGGTAGAAATGTTTGCACGGCAGCGTGCGGACCGGCTCATCCAATTCAAAGTCTTCCATACAGATGTTACACTGCAACTTGGCATCTGGCAGCACATTCACCCAGTCACTAAGTCACCCAGTAGTTCTACATCCCATTCAACATACAGAGTAGTCCAAAACACAAATTTTGTGGCACCGCTGGCCTTTAAGCAATTTATTTCTGAACGTTTTCCTGAAAACTGCACGACTTTGTGATGCACGGTTGCGAAATTATGCTGCTGTAAACTTTGTGCCTTTTTCTGGACCACGCTGTATAATAAACTATGTCAGCGATTAGTTTCGAGACAAACAGAAATGCACAAAGAACGAGACTCTTTAACTACAGCAAAACTAATAAACCCTGCAAACACTGTCGACAGAACACATGCTGATGTGCTCACTTACAAGAATGAAATTTTTGGCAATAACTGCAAAAAGCTGTAGCTAATTGGCCTTCACAAGGCCATCAATGACTGATATTATAGTGCACACTAGTTCTGATATATGCCGTGTCTCAAAAAAAACATCCCCGACATTTTCGACTGTAACTTGAAAACCAAATATCAGATTTTGATAATTTTTGGTACAAATATTCCTGACAACTTGCCATTAAATGACTGTTCAGTTTCCCACCTCACCCAATGTACGCTTCTGCACTACCTAGGGAAAGCAGATCAAGCAAAATGTGCGTTAAAAGAAACAGAAAACCCGAAAAACATCCCAAACATCAATCATGCCTTGAATAAAGATTAGTAGATTTTCATAATATTTGGCAGAAATATTTCTGACACAACTGGCTATTAAAATTTATAAGTGTTTTAGTTTTCTCCTCACTCAACGTCTGCTTTTGCACTACCTGGAGAAAGCAGACCAAGCATAATACGTGTTAAAATGAATGAAAAAACGTCAATAAATTCCATCTGTCCTAATTTGTGGGCCCCAACAGCAGGTCTATTACAAGGTTTGACTGTCCTGCAGCAGTGTGTCTCGCAGATGAAGTTTAGGAATGTTTGTAAAGTCAGAAGTGACTGGCAGAGCCTGTATTGGTCTGGAGCAGAACATTATCGATACTGCTGTCAAGTGAATAGAGAAAGCATCTCCTTGCCTGTGTTCACATAGTGGGCCAACGCTTCAAGCAATTTTACTGTAGGCAGTCGAAAAATGGACCTGAATGAAATGTCAGCCACAGTGTCAGAAATTTAAACAAAATGTGTTTTTACGCGTTATGTTAATTAAGCAACTGTATCGCATTGGACAGAAAAGTGATATTCGCTGGTTGTGCTTTCCCCAGGCAGTGCAGAAACAAACGTTGGGTGAGGTGGGAAACTGAATGGTCATTTGACGGCAAGTTGTGTCAGGAATATTTGTACCAAAAATTATCAAAATTTGATAATTGGTTTTCAAGTTACAGTCAAAAATGTTGCGGATGTTTTTTTGAGACACAGTGCATTACAGTTACACTTAATTGCAACTACACGAAAAGTTTTCTATGTAGTGCCTTCTACAATACTGCATGAGAGCACTTAGCACTAAAAAACTGGACGAATACAGAACAGACGAATACAGAAAGAAAGTCATCTTAACATTCATTTACAATACTGACATTACTGAAATGTCGGTGCTAAAATTGGACTATAAAACGATGGGATACTGCTACAGATAACAAATCATGGATAGGTAACATGGATAGGTATAAATGAGCCGATGCAAAAGAAGATGACTGATTGTGAATGTGTTAAATGGCTCAACTCACCAACTTGTGACTGAATGATGGACACTGTCGGCAATGCATCTATTTGTTGTGTGGAAGCAGGTGGTGCACCGGACCCGGTCTCACCAAGCTGATTCAGCAACTACACGCGACAACATACACCACACTTGACATTCACTGCCGCCATTAGCAAGCAAATACTGACTATAAACAGCTAATGGTGGAGTGTCGGGACTTACGATTGAGAGGTATTATCTCGCAGTCAGGTCGCTATCAAATGGATACTACCGCAAAACTGCTAACAGAAGCCCGCAGCTTCTATTAGAACATTTGACTTAGACAACCGGCTTGCATTGGAGACCCGGCTTCTATTAAAACATTGTCAACCTGGCATATCAGGGTAATACACTTATTCTATGGTTAGTGTGCACAGTACTATTATTACAATACAATTTAGAGCGAGTGTATAAGACTACTGCACATACAACTAATCACTACTACTGCTACAACTGCTAGTACACTTACAACAACAACGACTTGGATGTCCAGCTGATATTGGAGACCTGGCTTTTATTAGAGACCCAGCTTCTATTAAAACATCAGCCTCAGACCTTCGGCTTGTATTAGAGACCCAGCTACTATATGAGACCCGGCTTATATTAGCAGTTTTACGGTACTTAGATGGGTGACTGTCTACGGACACATCGGGCAGGTAAACCAATGGTTTTAAACCATCCACATAAATAACCAACACTAAGGTCATCTCAGCCTTCCATCCCTCTGGGGTAGGTAAATCAAGTACCAGCCTCTCTGGCTAGGGTTAAGGCAAGGTGAGTTCACCTGTGTTGGGTGGCAGATAAAACTGTGTGCTCACATATGGCAGGTAACACACCGTAGCTCTGAGATTGAGTTTCCTATAAAGAGCTATATGGCACCTTTAACCTTTAACACTGTTGACAAATGATCACTGGCAATGCATCGACATCAGTTAAATGACCATAGGATCAATACTGTAAAACATACTGTTAGAAAACAAAATAAAAAGAGCGCTATAGATAAAGACCCTGTATATTGCAATACCAACATTATGTAATGCACAGACTAAAGTGGAACAACATTTCAAGTTATTATTAAACAGCAGGTTTAGCAAAACCATGCGCAATTAAGCTAACTTAACAACAGTGTGAGCGCTCATGAGCAAATGCTGTATAGCACAACAATACGAGTGTTTGAAGGCAGTTAGGATCAGACACTGCTCAGTAGCAGCAGGCAAGCTACTATCAGACTGCAACAAACTGTTATTACAATGGCCATAAGCACAGATAGCAACAAACCATAATGATGGCATTGTCCAGTCGGTTGACGGAAACTACATAACTACTTCCGACCCTCCGAATAGGCGGCATGCTGTATCACATAAACAAATTGTTGCAAGTGCGTGAGAGTGGGGTTTAACGTCCCACCTGACACAGTATAGATCATTTTGAGAACGGACTTTGCAGGCAAAATTGCACGGACACATAATAATGGAACAAAAAGTTTAACCTTTACAGAAATTTTAACCTTTATGAAACACGAAAAAAACAAAAAAGAAACGATGAAAAGCTAAAATTGTAAGAAATACCGATTGTAACTGCGCATATGTATCGAAAATGGCAGTTCTAATAAGTTCTGCAAGAACAGCCAATTACAATTGTGCATATTTAACGTTAATGGCAGTTCTAATAATCTTCCCTGTTATCCTTCAGACAGTCATCAATCTCATAATGTTGTCTATTGGAGGGCAGGGGGGAAATTGTTGCAAGAAAACACAAGTTAAACTGTCAACCACGCAGTTTATTGTATTATGTAAAGTTCTCAGTTCCGTTCCACTGCAACACTATGACTATCCAATGACAGTCTTTTGCAGATCTGGCCTAAAAGACCTGGCCTAACATCAATTAACTTTGGCCAATAAGGCCAGTTCTGCCTCTGTTAAGCTAGTTGTAACGTATAATGAATTGTATTTGCCAGATAATGATTGGCAACTAGCTGCCAGAAGTGTGAAATTTTGAATGCTTCGTGGCACTCTTAAACATGTTGCAATTATCCATGTTATACATACTGATAGTACATTAACGAAACACAACTGTGGTAAGAGTAAAACAACAGCGCAATGCAATGCACCATCATGTCACAGTATATGCGTATATGAGTAACATGAGTAACTATGCTAATTATTGCTGATGTTGCCACATTGTTCAAGTTAAAAATAAACAGTATCTACAGACAATTCCTGAATCAGCTTTGAAACTTCCCATTACATCTCATCAGGGTTTCCAGAAAATATGTCACCATAAACAGACAACCGGTAGAAACGACAAGACGATAAATAAAAAGATGACTATAAGAACTGACAGCAGGACAGTGTTGACAGGCTGTTGCTGACTTGCTGTGGTCGACGCAGGTTGTGAATTCTCATCTACTGTTTGTGTCGCTATCAAGTGGTTCACAAAGCTACAAACACGACATGACAACTACTTCTGCATGTTCCACACAACGAAAAAGTCGTTTGCATGAACTAAAAAAATACCAATGTCACTCAGCATTCAGATCTGTTTAAATGCCACACTCAGTACTAGTGCTGTTACGTTTATCGAAATCACCACCAAAACCGTGGATTTTATTAATATCGAACCCTATCAAAACCGCGTATTTAGGCTCTCTGTTGACGGTTTCGGTTTTTGGTTTTTGAAACGGCGAGGCTCTAATGTCTAGTGCCGTGAACGTTAGGCCTAATAGTATGCCGCAGTGAGACGAGCGGCCGCAGTGGTGAGGTGACTCTTTTCGCCCCTTCTCTCAAGCCGCAGGACGCAGGTGTCATCAGCTGTGATCGCTAGCAGCGCTGTGCCCCACGTGTGAGGAGGGAGGGTGAGGCTTGAATGAAGAGTAGTGTGGGTACAGGGAAGACAGACGGCCGTCGACCACTAACTAATTGGTGGCATTGTCACTCAGAGAAGCAGTGCCTCCTGTGTTCAGCATCCTGATAATCTATAACATGCATAAGGGCAGCAGCGTCTTCACTATGGTCACCGTTCTGTGTCTCTCCTTGCTGACCGGCAGACCGCGTCCGCACGTTTCTGCACGTGTCGCCCTCTCTCCCTCCGCATCTTTTCGACCGTCTCTGTCTCCTGGTCTATCGGCCTGTGTTACTTGTAGACCTACACGATAAACACCTACCACTCACAGTCTCACAGCCTGTTGCGCTCAAATTACGAATGTTTTGCTCCTTTGACATTTGGCCCTTGGATATTTTGCACATTATAAAATTGTGCACGACGGCCAAAACAGATGGACCAAGAATACGACATCTGCGGGGCAAAACATTTTAGTGGGTGAAGCGTCCTGGTATGACTCGCTTGATTCGTGCAGTTTCACGTCTTGCCGTCGCCGTCATTTGGCAACTTGCAGCCGCCGAAGGTCGGACATTGTGGACCACACAAGTGTGTTGTCATGACACAAGCTAGTACGCATTAGTGATTAATTTTAACGTTATGCACTATATAAATTCACGTTTTACTTACCAGTACTAACTTAGAGGACTAGTTTGCAGGTTTGTAACTCAGCGGTCGATGCTGTGCAATGTCTGCTTGGCAACGGACAAACCGCGTGATCACGTGCATCGCCGTGACCGTCTGCTCTCCCCTCCCATTTCTCTCTCTCCTTCTGATTAATGCTCGGTTGCCTGCCCACCACGGCTCTGGCAAGTGTCTAGTGGTGAGCGTCAAAGCGCCCCTATCATTGCCTATCATATATTATTAAAGGCACATTATCACTGCACGTCCACGCTTGTTTTAATGCTAGTCAGAAAACCGAACTGTACAGAACTGAAACCGAGGTTTTTCCCCAAAACTGAACCAAAACCGATCGACCTCGGCCAGCGTGAAACCGTAACAACACTACTCAGTACTGCCTCAAAATTGCAAATAATCAGCTGGAACATCATAGGTGTTTCATCAGAATGCAACCATGAATGGTTCAAAGGTTATAAAACAGTAGATACAACTCACTAGTAGTCAACCAAGCACTTGTAAACCGACAAAAACAAACACAAATATTCAAGACTTTTTATACACAAAGTATGGCAGAGAATCTTTTACTTGCGAACGGATGGTCGGTGGCCATATGCGAGAGCTGGTGGTGCCACCTGACGGAAAGCAATACGCATACGCTGCAGGTGACGTAGTCTATTCATGCGAGTGCGATCATATGGGGTCGACCGACCAGACACCCGCTGAGTAGAGTTCACCTGTAACCAATTACACATTAGCTTTATGTACAACTATTTCTACACACTACTCATATTTCTTACAAGTAGTATATTACTTATTATCATGTAATACCATACAGACAGTACAACGTAAGAACAAGAAGAGCCCAGCTAACGCAAAGGGGAACGCATGACAGTGATGCATGTGTGAAGGCTCGGTACGAACAAAATCTCTCACAATGATGTTTCATTTAGACTCGATGGCGGATAACGCCTAGCGCCATATCCAGTGCATGAATTCCAATATTGGCTGAAAATCGCAAATTTTTCGCACTCCCCTCTCATTTAGCACCCTCATTTGAGGTGACCCCCTTCGAAGTTATGGAATAGTTTTATGGTTCCTGAAACTAGTATCGTCCAGGCAGCCAACGGGGAAGATTTAGTGATCCTAGATTGCACCATTTTTGACTGATCCACTCGTGTGACACACGGACAGATGGATAGACAGACAGACAGACAGAATTGCAATGGCTAAGACGCGCTACAGCAGTACATACTGTCACGCATAAAAAGACTAACACATGCCACTGCAGGAAAAAACATTAAAAGCAGACATGTGCACAGATGCCAGCCTCTGGCTCTGCCTACTAGCAATGGGTGGAGGCATAAAACATACAATGAAATCTAAACACAGTAATAAACACAACAGCAAAATTTAATTGTCATTTTTAGAACTAGCAACCAAGCAGGTAGTGATAACAGACAATACTGCAAGTGCTGTGTGTAAAAAAAGTAAACCCCTAGACATTGTACAAAAGAAATGTCAAATCTAAACAAATTTAAATAAAATTTTACGCACTAAATTCCCAATTAATTGCTGAAACAAACACCAGATTTTGTTGAAAAAATATTATTTTTAGCAGATTTATTAATTGTTGAATATCGATAACAAAACTATCTCCGTTAGCAGTATGACATTACAGTCTACTGCAGTCTGCAGTTGCTCGATCATGAAGGAAGTTTGTTGATGCAATCAACATAAACAATAACGGAAACAATAACAAAATGACATTTTCTGCAGACGATCATGTTTAATTAAACTGCTGAGACAAGAGAGAGGGTATAGTGCTAAAAGGTTTATTGCAGAATTTCCCAGCAAGCCGCGGACACTGTCAAGATTAAACAAAATTGCGAAAGATTGACACCTCACGCTTTAAGGTGACCTCACAAAAGCCACTATAGCTATTGTTCGCTATGGAAAATTTAACTGAAAATTGGCACGTTGACTGCCAATAGACAACACACTGCTGACGAAGAATTTTGCTAGAATCAGACATTGTTTGTCAGAATTACGCAAATGTACAGAGAGGTTTACGTAATGCCATATTGGTAACGGAGTTATTTTGTTATCGATATTCAACAATTAATAACTCCGCTAAGAAATTATATTTTTTGACAAAATTTGGTACTTGTTTCAGCAATTTAATGGAAAATAACGAATAAGTATACGGAATTTTATTAAGATTCATTTGGACTTGACATTTCCATTGTACAATGTCTAGGGGTTTACTTTTTTACCAGACACACAGTAGAATGCTCACCAGTGGACCAGCACTGTCTGACGATGCACGAGGTATGCTGAAACATAACCAGTCAACACAAAATAAAAACACTGCAATCCAAAAAAACATAAAAATAACAACAATTTTCATGCTTTACTCAATGACCCATATATGTTCCACCTTTATGTTCCACACATCAGATCTCAAACTGCATTTATCCGTCAATAATCTGACTTGTTGCAATGCCACGCAACAGACGAATCTGACCGACCACGATTCGGGTCTTGCCATTCTGAGGGGCTGCCACTGCGAGGGGCTGCCATTCCAACGGGCTGTCAAAAACCTGTTTTAGACAACGATGAAATTGTACATATTAAACGCTAAACAAACTCTGTACTGACCCTAACCCTACCCCTATTCCTAACCCAATTTTTAACCTATCCCTAACCGTGACAGCCTTTCGGAATGGCAGACCTTCGTAACGGTGGGCTGACACCCCAACCAGAGAATGGCTGTGCATTGTTCAAACCTGACCCTAAACTTGACCATTGACCTTTTGTGCTAAAAACTGGCATATCCTACCAGTTACTGTTGCCTTCGGAAAGAAATCAATTTCGATTTTTCTATACCTTTCTGTTTTGGAGGTTGGGAGCCTGTACAGGACAGACAGATAGATGGATATAGGCAAGACCTGTAATGTGGCCGACTAAAATGACCACACAATAATGATACTGATGACTTCATTCACAGTGCAATGCTGGTGACGACAGTGATGATAGCAATGTTTTCTTTTTCATGCCAGCACATCACCATGCTACTGCAACACTCTTTCTGTTCTACATCGGCTGTTCAGATACAATCTTAATTCTTTCTACCAAGGATATTAAAAGATAACAAAACCAGAAGCAAACTTAGCAGAGCAACAGCAACAATACTCTAACATAATTTTAAAATAAATACAAAACACGGTAAGTGAAGTATACTCACAGCCGCTCTACGAATCCCTGACGACATCTTGAACAAATGACATCCTACAGATATATATACACAACACAATGAAGTCTCTCTTTCAACATACTAAAGTTGGTACATATTCAAAAAGAGAAGAAGAAGAGATAAAATACAATAAATGACAGAAAACTATAGAGTTTGTCAGTAACTGTTACATTAAAGAAAGTGACTAGAAGCATGCACGCATGTGCCTTAAGCATGCATAAATGCTGAGAATGATTGACAGGTTGATGCCATTTTGCATATGATATGGTTGAGTTCAGACAGCTGGTGAGTTTTAGACCTACAGTATCATTCAGGATTAGGTTTACAGTTATAGGTATAGTTATTAGACTGTTTTAAAGATAGGTTACCTGGGGTTAGAGTTAAAGTAAGAGGTGGGGTTTAGACTTAGTATATGTGTATAAGTAAGCGGTGAATAGACGAAGCGTGCATGCACGCTCAAAGTAAGCCCGCAGTCGCTTCCTACAGCAAAATATTCTTATCACAAAACGTCATCTGATCGACGCACGGGCATTTTGATCTGTATCAGAGATGTGTAGACTGCGAACGCACTAGTCTGCAGACGCAGATAGGCAGAATTTTTTGCAGATGCAGACGAATGCGGATCTTCTTTGGTGACGAAATCTGCAGACGTGGACTGACGCGAATCCTGTTTGGTGACAAGTGTATTTGTTCCAAATAAAATTTAAAAACAGAAAGAAATGATGTGTGTTGAGATTTTCGTAGCACGGTAGCACTGTATCCGGTAAACTGTAATCTGCTATAGGCCTAGGCGTAATGGCTTACCTTACGTACTAATGACTAGAGACCTAGGCCTATTCAATGTGGACGCGGACCGACAGCGGATCTGGTGTCGTGGGAAATTTGTCGCACCTGGAAAAGTCTTCCCACCTCCAAATTGTCATAATGTAACTAACGCTAACGCTAACCTTAACCCTAGCCCTAATCCTAACCCTAATCTTAAGTCTACTCCTAACCCTAACCCTAACCCTAAATTTAACCCTATCCTTAATCTTAACCCTAACCAGTACTGCTGCGTGAGGGAATAATTTTCCGGTGCGACTACACCAATATTTCTCTTCTGTTGCGGATGGGGACTGACGCGGATCTTTAGTCAAAATCTGCGGACTGACGCGGACTCAAAAATTGAAGGGTCCGCACATCTCTGATCTGTAAGAACGAGCACAGCCTGTGGGTTACCTCAGTCAGCGCTTCTGTTTCGACTTCACACGCATGACAGTACCATCGTGAATTTCCTACGTTGGCTTCGCTGTCGTCAGCAGTAGCCATTATCAGCAAGAAATGATAAATCGTAAATTTACACTAAAAAACAAAAGCAAAAATTGTACACAAACAAAATCTCTGTTTGTCATATAAAATGGGGCATACAATAAATAAGTAAAACTTTGACAGTGGGTGGCTGAAAGTTGCAAGTTGTAACTTGCAACCAGACAACCAGTACCAACCACAGTTTTCGCCAAAACTTTATAAACAAACCGTACTTAAGAAATGGTCGAGCTTATGGTACGGTTGTCGTCCGTCATCTGTCTGTCTGTCACAGATGTATTGTGGCTAAACAGTGCGAGATAGGGGAGAGGGCCTATTGCTATTGATTAATTATAGGAAGTCGCATATTAGCTTTCAATGACATGAAAATCATTGACCTTGGATGACCTTGAAAGGTTATAAAGCACTATGATAAGCCAATCGTGACTAAACGGTAAGTCGTAAGGGGTCGGCGATGGCACCATCGGATAGGGGACTGAAGACTTTTTATAGGCTGTCAATATTAACCGTTTCCATCTGCAGCAGTTTGGCCGCAAATTTCAGTGGAAAATTTCAAACTATGAGTGGCCGTATCTCAAACATGATGAGAGGTAAAGCCAAAGTTACTATTAATCGCTAATAGAAAGTGCTATACACAATTTCAGATTATATGGAATCATTGACCTTGGATGACCTCGAAGGTCAATGAATGACGACCAGTATGTACGTGGGCTATCCTAGCGACAGCTGGGTTTCTTAATCACTAAGTCTATTTTCCGAAACATATGACAATACCGCTAACGATCTTTTTTTGTTTCTAGTATATTTTCGTTTTAGTGCTTTCTTGTTTCGTTTCTTGTTATTGCTAATGATTGCAATCCCGGGATTAAATTGTCAATCCAAGGATCCGGCATTGAGAAATTTTTCATCCCGGGATCCCATTTCGGGATTAGGCCTACAGATTGGTTGTCGCATTGGTATCCCTAATTGACTTATTTCATGTATAGGATGTAGTATACGCCCAAACTGAAGGTATATCCAAACTGTAGAAAGTGACGGCCAAAATACAAAATTACAGTGCACAACAGAGTAATACCCTAGCGCACATAAATATTTTATTCACAGGACGGTCTAAATTTGCATCACTTAACACACGAAAAAGTACAGTTTTAACTAAGTTTGTAATCCCGAAATCCCGGGATTGAGACGCCGCCAATCCCAGGATTCGGGATTGGCAAAAACGGCCGGGATATTGGGATCCGAGATCCCGGGATTGCAATCCATAGTTATTGCGTTCTTCATTTCAGTTCTGTTTAAACAATGTATTGCTAGGCTAAACTAAGTTATTAACTGCAATGGTTTTTTCATCTTGTCAGGCGATCGTGAAATCAAGAAAGCTAACGTCCAGCGGCAACGGCAATGGTGGACAGTTTATTTTAAGGCTACCAACATAAGGTATTCAGTTGAAAAGTACTATTTCAAATGCCTGAAAATTAAGGGGCACCGTCAATAGGCCTAATAAACTCCCCCCAACAAAAAATAAGTGAGCCGGACTCCCGGTGCTTACACTCTTCTCCCCAGTTCCAACGCCTTTGTGTTCTACAGGACATTTTCTTTTGAGCTACTCTGCTAAGCCTACCTGTGAAAATTAAGGTTGAAGGCTAAATCTGTGATTATGTAGCTTTGGAAACAGATGATACAGATCACATATGCTCAAATAAAATACGTATTGACATATCTTCATTATCACAACTTCACAAGAATGCACAGGCACAAGCAAATTTTCTTCACAAAATTAATTACAAATCCGTCTTTCTAGCTAGCAACATGACAACTGGACACAAGACTGATGTGTGATGTGTCACGTTGCAACGGCATGTCAGACGGTCATATCCATTACATTACCAAACACTATACTACTAACTATAAACTCATAAAAACTTAGTTGCGCATCAAAAAAAAAACTTCATATTAACATATCTACAATGGCAATTATTTGACAAGCAATAAACATTATCGGCAAAATATGAGTCACAAATGAGCCAACATCATCGAGAGCATCAAGCACGTAAAACTGAAATAAAATATTTTCAGTGTTACAAGAAATAACCACATTTTACTGCAGTTGAGACAATTGTTGCTAGTGGAAAAAATGATCCTGGCAACATTGTGCCACTTTTCACACCAATCACTAGGGCCCCCAGTTTACCATGGGTCATGTAATTTCCAGCCGAACTGCAAAATTTGCTCTTTACCGTGGAACTTTGATACTGTCGTGAAATTTCGCAAAAGCTGAAAAATAGTAGTTTATTAGTGTGATTTTTGACTTAATGATGTAATTGAGCACCAACTATATCACGGAAAAAATCAAACTAAAGTATTGAATTGCCTAAAACTACGTGCTCTACCAATAGCTAACGCAGAATCGTAAATGAACACAATGCGACTTGACAAATTGCAATTTCAAAAAAAATTGATAATCTTCTTTAGATGTTGCTGGCATAATTGAGCACAATTTGGCGCATTTGCTGCATTTCTTTTTTTGAACTTGCACCATATAACTTGGTTTTTGTTTTTAACTTTTATTTTAACACCCAGGAACCTTTACTACCAGGGGTATTTTGAAAAAATAATTCCAGTCTTCAATAATAATTTAGTCACAAACAGAAGGCCGTGATAAACCGCAGTATTTGGATGATTTTGTTGCAGTAAGCCGCAGAATTCTGCAAACCAGACGACGGAATTTGGCAGTATTTTCAGCGGAAAACTGTGGGCCCTACCAATCACATCAGAAGTGGGCAAAATAAAAGTTTCAAATCAATGAATGCACAATATTAAAAAGTCCGTTTCAGACTGTACCTAATAATACTAGAAAAGCAGTTGTAGCCCGCAGGTACCTCCGCCAAGGCAAAGCTATTCGCCAGGTGGCGTCACCATCTTCGCTTTGCCAGCAATTCCCTTATGCCCCCTTTAACGCAATGGTAACGAAAATTTCAAAGTGATCCAGAATCCAGGATTCCTGCCAGATCACGCCCAAAATTGAATCACTGGTAGTTTATGCCATGCCCGACAAACCCTCAAAATTTCAGAAAGATTTGTCCATAACTTTTTGAGTTATCTTGTACGCACACAGACAAACAAACAAAGTCCGGCAAAAACATTACCTCCTTGGCAGAGGTAAATATGTACAGACTAACCAAACTGAACAACATTTGACTAATATTTACAACAAACATAAAATAATGCAGCATTGAACGAACAATAAGTAAGCAAGTAGGCTAACAGGGTTTACATCTGACAAGACTTAAAATAGAATAAAACTGAACACGATTAAAACTAGCAGCAATCTGCACTTAATGTCACGTGCTGAAAAGTCTTATCTCTAAGAAGAAATCTATTCGTGAAAGTGGCAAACAAATTGTTGGTGAGCACAAAGTGCCAAATCTATCTAATACAAATAAACAGTAAATGTAAATCTCTGAATAATCAAATTCATTAACATACGATACACATCTTCACTCAATGAATGCATTTGTTTGGTAGTCCCAGTCCCACCTCAAGCAAAGTCAAATGCAACTAGTGTTTACAACAAAGTCTACAACTAAAACAAATGCAACTCATTAACATAATAAATATCATCTTAACTGATTATACCTTAGGAAGACAGGCAGCTCGGAAAGTTACAAAGGCAATGGAATTAATGGGTATCCATAAATAACTTCTAATGCACTCAATGTGCTTGGGAATTAAGACAAAAATATGTCTGAGCCCTGGTATATGCAAAAAATCTTGTCACTCTTTATGATACATCAGTGACACATTCAGTGTGTGGGATACTGGGAGAACAATGAACACAGCCACAGGCAGACAAGTCGAAGCCACAGCGGGGCCCGGGAAAACATTCTTGCGGCGCTCCCCTGAGAAAATTTTTTTAGAATTTTTCTTTCTAAAATGGTGCATTCTGGTGTACTTTTTATTTCTGAGTGACAGTGAGGCTCCCAAACGCCGCAAAGCCCAGGGGTCACTTACCCCCTACCCCACCCTCTCGATGGGCCTGGCCGCAGAATGACTAAATCTACAGCTGAGATCACTTTACACAACGAGCACCAGTGAACATCAGAAACAAGCTTAGTATCAGCACCAGATTCAACGACTGTGCAGCAAACTGAGCAATCTCAGCTAGTGTAAGCAAGCAGACTGCACTACGATGTCATAGACAAGCACTTTCTTAGCAAAACTCCTTTGATTCAGCAGCAATGGAACACAGATTTAGTTACATCATCTGAGAGCTAATAAACTCTACAATACGATACAAAACAATATTAGAAGAATTTACCTCTCAGCAGATATGAAAGGCGGCAACTCACTACTAACATTTGCCAGGTTTGTGTTTTGATTTTGTATACATTAAGTCAACAATAATGCTAGAATTAACAGCAGTAAGATTAATACACAAAAATAACAAGAAATAAATAATGTCAGATCTTTAGATTAGTTCTGCTGACTAATAAAAAAGCATGAACAACTAATAAAAATGCAAAATTGACTATTGGAAGCAAAGTACACAAATTAACATAAAATATGCAGACAAACACTCGAATGCTTAACAAATGCTTTTGCACCATCATTATAGCATGCTACATCACAGCAAATTTGTTTGATTCTTAACAAAAACGTGTTTGATGGTAAACTGCTATAAAAACAAAATGATTATAGCAGACAACACAATGCATTTTGCTTGTTACTACTGTTACCAATGCATTGCTGCCAGATGGGTCACTGTTATTAACTTATTATCTCCGCCAAGGTGAATGAAGTGAACATAGGAGGAGATTAAGCAATTGGTCGTTCTGTCCATCGTTCTGTGTGTGTACACAATGACTCATCATCATGCCCACATGTCATACACAACCGGCAGGAATGGTGGCGCCCTCCTGTGAAAACTTCTACATTTTACAGTAGTAATGTTTAAATCACTTCACTTGGCGGAGATATGCACTCTCACGAGCGCGTTCTAGTTATCATCATAAACACAACTATCCTGACATTCCCAGCTTCAACATCAAACACAGCGTTTATACAAGAAAACAAATATCAGCCAAAAACATTATTAACTTCTCATCATAATTTTAAATAGTTACATCACAATTTTATGCACTATATATATTACTAGCAATACTAAGTTTAACGACCAGCTCAATCACTTCAGAGACAATCACCAACGCTGTAACAATACATGAAACTGCACTTCCTACATGACGAACTGTAAATCCTGAACAAATCAGTTGCCACCAACTGCTTTGATTTTATTGTCACGTAATATGCAAATGTGACAAAGGAAATATGTGAAATAAGTATATCATACTGTTAGGAAAACAACAGGGCAACTGCATCGATGTAACAGAAGCATTGTTTACATATCGAAACTCGAATGAACGACTGCATATGAACACAGAAACTTGCAGTCATGTATAATTTAGAGCTGTCAAATTAACACATTAATTAATGTGTTAATGCTTTAATTAATTAACACATGTTTAAAAAATTAATGCACATACATAAATCTAGTCCAATTTACTAAATTCTGTAAAGCAAAAATTCTAATATTTCGTTAAACTGCGGTTATTTGACGATCGAATGAATTCAAGTAATTAAACTCACTACGGTAAATAAATAATTATTCCAACGACAGGCTAATAGATTTCTATGCTAGCTATGACGCCAGTTATTGTTGATTATATGTTTAAAAATGTGTTTCTAACTTTCCATATTCTACAGGCGGGGCCCACCAAACATTGCTGGGCCTTGGGTAACTTCCCCCTACTTTCCCTCTCAACGGACCTGTGTGCGTTAATAACATGTTAAACGTTGTTAATTATGCGTTTAAAAAAATAACGCAATGTGTTAATGCGTTAAAAAATTAACACTTTGACTGCTCTAGTATAATTATCTTGAGCTGATGCATGACTGCGAGTCGACAAGGTAGACTGGCTGCTATAACTTCACTAAATACTGCTCAGTTTCAAACAGAATTCTTTCACCGGCACACTTTCTGGCAAAACCCCTAAACAGAAATCGCTAAAAATCCTTCCCAAACATCCCGGCTTGTGAAATCAATATATCAGGAAAAGGAAAGTACTTGTGTGCTATCCAAAAACATTTTAAACATCAAATATGCTAACACAAATGGTCATGTAGTAACTGGGACTGTTTAGAAAGTTCATTAAATTTCATTTGTGTGCAAATAAATGGTGTGATGAACTGCACCGACCAATTACTTGGCTAGTTAAGCCTACCAGATTTTGCAACGTAGTCTTATGACACATTGCAGTTGCTGCAAGATCTTTAACACATCAATAATGCAGATTTTCGTACAGTGCACCGGTGAAAGAGTTCTGAAAATCAGTCAGTATTTGGCAAAGTTACGACGAACACTCCGTGGCATATTTTTTCGCACTCACAATGCAAAAGTCTCTTCCGATGGTGGCTGAACAATGGATGGTCTCACACAGCTCTGTGATCAAGTAGCTGACTGACAGTATCAGACGGTCCTTTGCTGGTGCAGAGCAATGCTACTGAACTCCTCAACGTCCGAGTCGTCGCTGCGCAGCGGATCAAGTTCATCGTGAAAGTTGTTGTCGAGTGTCGTCAACTGGTGAAAGCCAATGCCATTGCGACCGTGCGACAACAAATTGCCAAGGTTCAGCCGACGGTTATGTCGCCTCACACCAAAGCACGGCAGCTTACCTGACAACAGACAGACAAGTTGCAGTCAGCCAGAAAGAAAGTGGAATGTACATTCACAAACTCCATCTACAATAACATGTCTTGCATACATTAGCACTTAAAAACATGCATTAATGACTTGACTATATTAACACTATCAATCCATCGATTGATCAATCAATTGGTCGATCATTTATAGAGTTCAAGTAGAAATAACTATCATTGGGGATGCTGATTAGAGAAAATAATGTCTGGTAAACATTTAACGAAAAAGGGTGAATTTTGAGCGCCTAAAAATACAGACAGCGACTTGGTAGTTGTCACATCTTCTGGAAGTCATTCTGATTGTAACTAATCCCTAATTTTTGCGGTGCTAAAAAAACTGCGACTGGAATCTTCAATCAATCAATAATTTCTGTGACTCTAGAAAAAAAGACAGTAGAACTTACGATAATTCAATAATCGCTGCAACACTGAAAATATTGAAAGTGGAACCTGTAATCGATCACTAATTTCTACAGCTCTAAAACAATTAACAGTAAAATCTACGATTAATCACTAATCTCTACAATGCTAGAGTGAGTGAGTGAGGGAGTAGGGTTTAACGTCCCACCCGACACAGTATAGGTCATTTCAGGGACGGCCTTTACAGGCAGAATGCACACAAACACATAGTAATAGAACAGTAAGTTTAACCTTTACATTAATGAAACACAAAGTTTAACCTTTATAAAACACAAAAATGAGCTAAACCTAAACCTAAAATTGTAAGAACTCTCCATTTAAATGTGCATATGTAAAAGCAATGGCAGAGTTCTAATAATCTTCCCTGTTATCCTCCGGACCGTTATTAATGTGAGAATGCTGTCTAATGGAGAACAAAAATAGAAGTAATCGGAAATACTCACCCTGTCTGTGGAGCCGAGCACAAACGGTGACAAGCAAAGCGACGGACAGTGGGACAACAATGAGAGACCCAACGACCAACGACGCAGCAATGACACTCGGCTGTTCAATTGACTCTTCGATGTCATCGTCAGCCGACATGTCCGAGGAGCCATCGTCTACCGATATGTGCTGTGTGCCCCCGGGCTGATTCACACCAGCCTTCTTCACCGACTGGTGACCCTTTGCTGCTGTATTAGCATTCAATGTCACACAATGCATTACAGTCTGTCATCACTATGATGCACAAACAATTATGCTCCATCTGTCAGTCACATTCGCAGATAACAACATTACATCAAATTTGGAAAAAACTGCAAAAGTACATGTAAGCTTATCTGCTAGATCAGCCAGTTAAAACATACACCAAACAGAAGCCAAGCCTTATCTTAAACCTCAGTTCAATCCACATTGTAGGGGAAGCCAAGCAAAACGACTTAAACTTATCAGTTAATTTATAATGTAAAATAACATTTATCACTTGTAACAATCTTTTCAGATGCAACAATACTAAAGCTGTCAAAGCGTTAATTTTTTTCAAACGCATTAACACACTGCATTAATTTTTTTGACCCATTAATTAACGCATTATTAACGCACTCAGGTCCGTCCAGAGGGAGATTAGGGGAGAAGTTACCCCAGACCCCACGAGGTTTGGGGGCCTTGCCTGTAGAATATAAAAAGTTAGAAAGCAAATAGAAACACATTTTTCAACAATAGCTGACGTCACCGCTAGATAGAAATCCATCTGCCTGTCATCTAAATACAGTAGTAATAGAACGGCAACTACAATTTAGTTACTTGAATTCATTCGATTGTGAAATAGCCGCAGTTAAACGGAATATTGAAACTTTTGCATTACAGAATTTAGTAACGTAAATAAATTTACGCATGTGTGTTAATTTTTTTTAATGCACATTAATTTATTAAGCATTAATGCATTAATTAATGCATTAATTTGACAGCTCTAAACAATACAGAGTTGAGATAATAAAGGATGAGACAAAAACACGCCAGAAATGATAAGAAATGGCATTTTTCCCAAGAACACGAATATTATGAGTTGGTGTGTATGTGCAAAGTGACATACCAGTGTTGGTAACACGGAATTTCCAGACATCAGGCGGGTTTGTGGTCGAGACGTAGACGTGATTGGGATCCAGTGATGTCGCAATGTCATACGGTGGACTGGATGCCTGACAAACACAGACCGACAACAGTGACTTGACGTCAACAGACAAAAAAAAACTTCTAGTACAAGATCATGCTACCAGTATCACTGGGTATGACAACAAAAGTACTAGTTAAATAGTAAGAAACACGTTTTAAGTGCCTTTAAATAAGACTCATAAGTAGAGCCCACAGTTTTCTGTGGGTTGCGGAATTTCAAGCCGAACTGCAAAATTTGCCCTGTTCTGCGTAATTTTGGTATTTCCGTGGAATTTCATGGAATTATGCAGAAACTGAAAAATGACCGATGATCAGTACGATCGTTGGCTTTACAACATAACTAAACAGACTAACTATATCACGGAAAAGATCAAACTAACCTGCCTAAAACTGTGAGCTCTACTAATAGCCATCACAATCCGGCACCCAATAATAAATGAACACAATTCATTGACAGACTGCACTTTTGAAAAAAAATTGATAATTTTTTTTGAATGTTGTTAGCACAACTGAGCAGAGTTCCAGCCTTCAATAACTGAAGTTTATGCACAGAATAAAGTTCAGTTTATTCACAAATTGACGGCCGCAGTAAGCCGGGAATTTGGCAAAATTTGCCGCAGAAAACTGTGGGCCCTACTCATAGGTTGAAATGGTAACTTAGTAAGTTATACGAATTCACCAATATAAACCTGTAGTTTCTGTTATAAATTGCTGACATTTCAGCAACTGCTGCAGTCTTCGTCGAAATGAAGTGTCAACAATCTATATCTAAATAAGAACTGTATATCAATGAATTTGTATAACTTATTAACTTTCAAGTACCAGCTTAAAACATAATACTCTAACACTGATTTTGATGTACAGTTTTCTGCAAGCAAACAAACATTGTAATGCATCACTGTCCTTATTTCTGTAAACAGTGCACACTATAAATGATTATGATAATAATGATAATGAGATAGAACTTGAATGAAACAAACTGTGCAAACATGAATAAACAGACCAAGATAACGCTGGCTTCGAAAACTCAGCAAATGACTGGAAATACACACTGTCACATTAAAGTCAAGAGAATAACAAACCCAAACTTAAACACAAATGTATACTGGATAACAAATTCATGTACCGTAATGTTATGAATCTTCCACGCATTAACTATTCTATACGGACGTGGTTCAACAACGGACACAACCACAGTGGAGTCACTCGACGAACCAATAGCATAGATATCACCTGCAAATAGAAACCATTGCTTTACCATGGATGCAGCTGCTAGCAATGATTAGACATTGTATGCACACTAGACAATGCTAACTTAAACTGTAAGTAAGTAAGTAAGTAAGTGGCAATTTATATAGCGCCAAAATCTCAGATTGAAAATAATAAGACTTAAGTTGTCGTCTGAAGGAGGTCAGTGTTTGAGCTCGACGTATATGAAGAGGAACGGAATCATATACTTCTGGTGGGAAAACTCAAAATGCACGGGAACCAAAAGGCAAGTTATGGTGCGGAACGTCAAGTGGATGGCTAGAAGATGAGCACGTGAAGAAGTTATAAACAACAGCCACATCTCACACATCAAGCCACAGCAGCTGATGTCTAACTGTTGCTACTGACAGCTGTGATAATTTCACACATATTCTTTATCCCTTTTCAGTTACACTCTGTAACTACAGAGATGCTCAATTCTCCAAACATGGCGGTAAAACGTAGCTGCGAGCAACGTCAATGTGATCAACCACAAACCGCAAAATGTGCATCAATTTGTAAGTGATGGAAAGCCAAGTTCAAGCCAGAGCAGTGCAATAGTTCTTTTTGTCATACCTCATCTACAGTCTGGAACAGCCTGCCTCAAACTGTTATTTCTGATGTAACTGTAAAAACTTGTACATTTAAAAACAGACTCAAATCTGCTCTGTATGGCCATGCTCTCCTGCAGTGATACGTAACTTGCCCATACTCGGAACTTTTCACTACTGCAAATGACATAATATGTGTACGAACCATATAGTAATAATAATATAAAAAATACATAATGTCAATATCACAACGAAAATGTAAGTAAAGTGTTGATTTAAATAATGCCTGAATGCTGAAACAGCCCTAATGTAGTCAACCCAACACAGTATGTATGCATATAATAATATATTTTAACACTGCAATAAACCCAGGTTTGATGTTGAACCTGACAGAAAGTTGTAAGCGATGGCAAACACGCCGACACCAACAGTTGACAGTGCCGACATTCGTGCACCAGACGAGTTATAACAGACGATGTCAGCAACTGAACTGCATCCGACACAGATATGCTGCAGATGTGAGTTTACGGTCACTGATAGTAACTGCTGTGCCATCCCTGACACATGAACATCACACAAACACATAGTAGAGACGATTTCATCAACCTATGTCTGCCTGGATGAGTTAACACACTTCAGCCGACAAAGCTTGCCGCTGATATCAACGACAATCTCAAAGTTATAGTGTTATAGTATCCTATCTACAAATAGTTAGACTGACAGTGCATTGCAATGTCATAAACTGGTGAACAGATAAATCTTGAGAGCTTTGCAAAAAGCTGGAATTGATTCAACGTTTCTGATGTGTGGAGGTATCTGGTTCCAGATTTTCGGACAGCAGAAAAAGAAGGTGTGCTTTCCGAACTAGGTCTGAATCCTCACGACAACAGCTGCATTGGTTCTAGCAAAACGCAGCTGTCGGAGACCAGAATCTCCAATGTTACATTTCATAATGTTACTCAGATATGCTGGGCTGCGTTGATGAAGAATGGCGTGCATCATAGTGGCGATCTTGAACTCAACACGTGCCTTCACAGGCAACCAGTGAAGACTCTGTAGCACAGGCTTGATGTGTGTGTCTGGTGATCCAGTTTAAGGACAAACCGAGCGGCCACGTTCTGCAGACGCTGCAGAGGTGCCAGACTGGATGCCGGAAGCCCATACAGAATAGAGTTACGATAGTCTAATATGGTACCAGTGACGTTACTAAATGTTTCATGATTTCATCAGTCACTACACCTCACAGTTGTCGTAGTCTTCTCAGATGGAAAAAAACAAGCACTCGCAGTTTTACCGATGTGTGACTTCATGGATAATTCTAAGTCAAATATAACACCATTATACTCATACTCCTAGTTTTACTTACTAACTTCTGATGTGGGTTTACTGTCATTAACAGTAACTGCATAAGATCAGATGAGACAAACTGCCATTAGCTTTGAACAGTTTGTGCAACTGCTACATATTTTTGTTCGGGTGTAAAGATCGTGGCAAATTGTGGCTAACTGTTAAACTGTGCCTTCGAAGCTATCTTGCTTACTTAGTTGCTTACATCACACACACATTACACATAACAGCTCTGTCAACTATATGCTCTATTTTGACCAGTAACAGAAGACATGTCCACAGCTGAAAGCGAATGGTGAAGGCTCATGATATTACTTAATGTTTCCTTTATCTCCTATCATCTGACCTACATGCAGTCAAAGGGGCTTCTTTGGAAAAGCAAATAGAATCAAAGCAAGTTATCTCCAGCTACTAACTCAGAGGTTGTTTTGCTATAACTTTACCAGCTTCAACATTAAAAGGCCAAGTCGCACGAAAAAAACAACATTGGCTAAATATGTGTAGAATGTAATACTAATTAATAATACACTGATCAGTTGAAATAAAACACTGCTTTACATAAATTTCAATAAAAATAATGTTGTGCAAATGAAATAATGATGTCACCTACTATGCTTTGTTTATAACATGTATTGCAGCGTGCGAAAAAGTTTCACGTCATAGCTGGCAGCAGGGTCGCTCAGAGAGGGAAACTTGCATTCCAAAAGCGAAAGTCGGAATCTGTCAGCGATTGATACAACGGAAAGAGTATACAGTCGGCCTAATTTCGGTATGACAGCGACTTCTCGAAATGCAAGCGAAGTTTTTTTTCGCCCAGTACCGTGCTTCATCGATGCTACTAGCGTTCAAATTCTGTCTAACGCTATATTGACGTTAATAGTTGTTTGTGATGTCACAGTTTCGTCACATTTGTCCACTTTAAACTTTATTTTTACAAAATAAAGATAACACTGGCAACAGGAAGGTTAATAAATATTGACAAATTAACAACTGATTAAACCAATTAAGCCAAACTGATGCGACTTGGCCTTTAATACTCTTATTTACCATTATACTCTTAGTTTTACTTACTCACTTATGCAACATCTCATTGGCAATTTTTCGTTGCAAACCACGATTTTCAATTTCAATGAGCATCCAAGTGGTAAGTATCAACTCTCAAAAGTTCGGAAAAGTTCACTTTTGGGAACCCAGCCTTTATTGTTGTCTTTCTGATGAGCCATCAAACAATGACTACATGTGGAAAATGATGTCCCGAAGAGCTGAGGAATTTTTCCCGGTTCTTGTAGTCATGAAACATATATGCGAAGTCAATGGAGAAACTCTGGACAAACTGGTTGGCCATCGCAGCCAAGTGCAAAACTCATATTAACAGGCAGCACTAAATGACAGAGGGCAAAACATACATTACAAATTAGCACATTACTGATTAACAGATAAGAAATACACAGAACATGTAAAACTGGATAATCTTTGAAAATGCTACTAATCATCAATTTACCACATAATTTTCAATCTGCATCACCCAGAATAAAGCATGACTAAAATGAACAACCTGTCGCATCTGAGCTGTCAATGTCCCACTGTTGTGTGAAATGACCATCTGCAGAATATCTCACAATACGCTTGTTGCATAACCTACAAAACAACTGACTAATATATTGCACATTGACATAATATTGATGACATTTATAACAAAGCAAAAGTCATTACATGCATATCATTTAAATATTATTGCAATAAATAAAAATTACAGAAAAAAATAACCAAACACACATTTCAGTGCATTAAACTAAGCGTTCAAGTTGAGACAATATTTAATATAAAAGTGTGCACAGCAATAAGACAAATAATGAGTTCATTTTTTATCACATCAGGCTGGCTAAAAACTGCTGCACTAACAATATGAATACCCACAAGTTCCCTTATAAAGACTTGTTAATGAAACAAGTCTGGAAAAGTAATAACGCTTATACAAAAACAGCAGCAACAGCAATAGTAATAGTAGAGTTATCAGATGCAAGCAACAGATAAGCTGAAGGCGGCATTAGATGTTGCTAACATGTCTGTTTACAATACAAGCAAATACACTGCGTCGCGAGAAAGCAAGCCACTACTTTTATTTTTTGAACAGCTCCGAGAAACATTGGCCGATTTTAATAACTTTTGTCATGCAACATCAAGAAACTACAGTTTTGCCCATTTCACCTTAATACTGTTGCTACACTACCTGGTGAAATGCAGAAATCGTAGCTGCACCGTCCATGAAGCGATTAAAAAATACAAATGGCTTGCTTTTTTGAAACATGATGTAGAAGTTAATTAATCACAGATAAGTTTAGCACTTACTACAAAGCCGACACTCTGTCAAAAATTGCAACAACAAAAAAATTGCACAGTGTTAGGCAGTGAACAGTACGAACCCATCGGCCACATAGATGTCACCAGTGTTAGCGACAGCCACATCGGTCGGCTGACAGAACTGATCAGTGTCCGTTCCTGGCCTGAACTGTTGGCCCAGTACAAGTGACGGAATGTCAGTATTAATGACAGATTTCATCACCTAAACAGCCACAATTATCAACCACTATTACTGTCAGTATTCCACCACCACCACATGTTGTTTAGTTTGTTTACATTCAAACAACTGACAGAATTGAAACAACTGCAAAGGACTGTTGTTTTATGCTTGGAAATGTAATCGTCATAGCAAACAGAGAATCCTTCTAAAAATTCCTATAACCAATGCCGAAATCCAATCAAATGAAACATGTGTCATTAGGCGGACCTGAGACAGCTAAGGAGATAGATGTTTTGCTGCCGCAGATTCAAGAAAGTGAAACAACCTTCTGGCTAATCTGAGAAAAATTGATCTTGAACAGTTTATGTGTCTGCAGAGGACATTTTTGTTAGGGTGTCACTGTCGAGATCATGGCACATTGTGGCTAACTGTTAAATTGCACCTCATAAGCTATATTACTTTCTTACTTACTATATGATTAAACAAGAAATTTGAGCAAAGCTCACAAGACGCGCGAAAGCCTACAGCATTTCCAGTTCAGTAGTTACAGTTTTGAAAATAGCATATCACTTGGACTCAGCCCATCGGGACCATAATACACATCGGCCATAGGCGCGTGTGGCGTTGGCGACGGTGGCGCCTCCTTGTGAATGATATAAACTTGCGCAGCCCGATATCGCG